>Ga0163147_10000017_pt1 | contig 212631 bp, 165 predicted proteins | sample OliLakLV19MP6G1_FD_148597 | JGI IMG/M metagenome (GOLD analysis project Ga0163147, IMG submission 148597) | Freshwater microbial mat bacterial communities from Lake Vanda, McMurdo Dry Valleys, Antarctica- Oligotrophic Lake LV.19.MP6.G1 | ecosystem: Environmental > Aquatic > Freshwater > Lake... | reverse complement strand
GCTTTGGCAAAGTAAACCGCCTGTTCAGGCGTCGGATTGAGACGGATGCGGTGACTGCGGATCATTTTCCAGCGCTTTCCTCAAGGATTTTCGATAGTTCCTCAAGCCATAAAGCCGACGACTGAAACCGTTAACAATGGTCATCAGGTCTTCGACCATCTCTTGTTCAGGCGACAAACTCTCGGTGTTTAGCACGACGATTTCACAACGCGCTTGTTCGCATAGATGCTCGATAAGCTCAAAGCCGAAACGCGCTAGTCGGTCTTGGTGTGCAATCACGAGTATCCCGATTTCACCCGCCACGATCCGATCTATCACTGCCAAAAAGCGCTTTCGCTTGAAGTTTAAGCCGCCGTCGATTTCTTCAACCCACTCGTCTACCGCGATACCCCGTGCGGCGCAGAATTGCTCAAGCATCCGTCTTTGGTTCGCAAGAGGTTTTTGCGCTGCACTTGACACACGACAATAAACGACCGTTGTTTTTGATGTTTGGGGCGATTCCCCTAAGACCCGATGTGCGTCCTCGTCGGTGTAATAACGCCGGTTCGTATGGGTGCGCTTGGCAATCAAGCGTCCTTCACGATCCCAACGCTGTAGTGTGTGAACGGTGACGCCAATTTTTTTGGCAAACTCTGATGGCGTGTACATATCCACATTTTAACACACGTATGTACATAAAATCAATAGATACATTTATTCTCCCTATACTCAAAATCGACCTTCAGTCTCATCGGGGAAATACGCGCTGCGTATTTCAGACACCAATGCGGGCTGACAATTTAGGGTGCATTCATGTTATCAGCGATGCTGATCCAACGCCCCTGCTGCGACGAATGCACTGCCGCGTCCATAACTGCTTGGATGTGCAATCCATCGGCGAAGGTTGGGGATGGCGAACCATCGCCCATGACCGCCTTCAAGAAGCGATACTGACATTCGGCATGGGTACGCATGAAATCTGGCGGCATACTCCAATCGGGCGCTTTTTGCCCGTCGTACCGCTGAACAGTTTCGACTTTGCGAAAGCCGCGCGTCCCGCCGATAGGTTTATCAGCGTCGCGCGTATCATAAATCTCTAACCAACTTGGATCAGCAGCACAAAATCGTAACGCGCCTTTTTCGCCAAAAATTTCAATCACCAAATCATTGGTCGCGCCCGTCCCCATGCGCGAAACCTCCACCAATCCTAACACGCTGTTGGTGGTACGCAAGTGCAGCAGCGCAATATCATCAACATCAACGGTTGCAGTCTCGGACGATCCGGCGCTGATGGGACGCTGCGGGATGAGCGTATCGAGCGTCCCTTGCACCGACTCGAACGATCCCAAGAGATGATACAACAAATCGAGGACATGCGAACCTAAGTCGAGCAGCGCGCCGCCGCCCGATGCGTCCTTACGCAAGCGCCATGTCATCGGTTTGTTGGCATCGATGTAGCTGGAGCGATAGTAGCGCCCGCGAAATGAGAACACGCGCCCCAAGAAGCCTTCATCGACCAATTGTTTCGCGCGCATGATTGCCGGAAAGAAGCGAAAATTGAACGTCAACTGTGTTTTCACGTTCGCGCGCGCTGCCGCCGCCACGATTCGCGCGCCATCCAGCGCATTCATGGACAGCGGCTTCTCGCAGTACAGATGCTTGCCCGCTGCCGCCGCTGCAACGAGAATTTCCTCGTGTGTGGCGTTCGGGGTACAGCAGTCGATCACGTCAATATCAGCGCGCGCCAGCAAATCGCGGTAATCGCCTGTCCATACGTCGCAGCCAATTTCGCGCGCCGCTTTTTCGGCGGAATCGGGCTTGCTGGTCGCCACCCCGACGATCTGCACGAAATCGGCGGGTAAGCCGTAGTAGAAATTCAGCGCGCGATACGCCGCAGCATGGACGCGCCCGATCCCACCATAGCCAATCATCCCGACACGGATAGTCACGGCGCGTTTACTTTCTTCAATCCGCCTCCATCGCGGTATTGATCGCTGGCAGTCTGCATGACCGTGCGCAGTTTAGCGACTGCCGCCGCAATCTCACCCGTTCCCGGCTGCAATTTGCCATTCGCGCCCTTTAATAGCGGCGACGAAAATTCACCCACGGTCATGCCGACTTCGATGAAACGTGCGACGTTGCCCGCATTCAGCCCGCCGTCCTCCATCAATTCGATTTCGCCCTCGCGTCCGGCATCCGCGATCATATCGTGTAAGCGGCGCACGCTGTCGATCACGATCTGATCGATAGTATGCGGACTTTTGCCCGCCGTCGGCTTGACCCAAAATGGCGCGCGGCTCTCGTATTCGATAATGTCCACAAATGGGATGTACTGCTCGAAGAACACAACCGGACAGCCCTGCCATGCCCACACGCCGACTTTGAGTTCCAGCGTCTCTTTGATGTAGGTGATGTTCTGGATCAGCGTCTCGTTGGTCGTCTCAATCGGGAGGCTGATCAAGTTGACGCCGATATCCGCAAGCTGCTTGAACACGTCGAAATTCGGGCGCAGCATCTGCAACTGCGCCTCGACTTCGAGCGTCGTGCTGCTGCGCGTCCCCTCGATGATATCGAAGCCGCCGCGCGGCATCCCAAAGTCCATATATTTGCCGTCGCGGACTTCGATATGAATCCAATCGACGCCCGCCGCTTCGAGTTCACGGACTTGCGCGCCGAGTACGGCGTAATCCGCCCAGAACAGTCCAGCCGCAATCTTGCACTGCTGACTGACCTTACCAATCGTCTCTTTGACCACGCCAAACCTCTCTGAAGTAATGAGGGATGAGTCATGAGCGACGAGAAAAACGATATTTTTCTCTGCCCTTAGTCCTGCCCTAAATCCCCGCCTTATTCCGGCGCAAAATTTCGTCCGTCGCTTGCTCAGTCGTCGCTGTATGCCCCGTCAGCGGCACGATCCGCTCGTGAATCGTGTCGATGATCCATTCCGCTTGTGGGAAGAACAAGTCTTCCATCTCGGCGGGCGGCGTGATCCAGTTGCGCGCGCCCACGACGGCGACGGGCGCATCGAGATAATCGAACGCCAATTGACTCAGATTCGACGCCATCGTGTGCAAGAACGAGCCGCGTTCGCACGCATCCGACGCCAGCAAGACGCGCCCCGTTTTCTTGACCGACTGAACAAGCGGGTCGTAGTTCAGCGGGTTGATGAAACGCGCATCGATCACTTCCGCCGACAAACCATACTTCGCTTTCAACACCTCAGCGGCTTCAAGCGCACGATACAGCGTCGCGCCGATGGTCACGAGGGTGATATCGTCGCCGGTACGGTAAATCGCAGGTTCGCCCTCTTCGATTTCGTAACTTTCGACTGGGACACCGCCCGCCACAATGGTTTCCGACTCGGTATAGAGGCGCTGACTCTCGAAGAATACGACCGGATCGGTGCCGCGTAATGCCAGCGTCAGCATCCCCTTCGCGTCATAAGGCGTCGCCGGAAAATACACTTTCAAGCCCGGAATATGCGCCACCAGCGACGACCAATCTTGCGAGTGCTGCGCACCATACTTCGATCCGACGGAGACGCGCAAAACGAGCGGCATTTTCAGCACATTCGCGCTCATCGACTGCCACTTCGCCATCTGATTGAAGATTTCGTCGCCCGCGCGCCCCATGAAGTCGCAGTACATCAACTCTGCCACGACGCGCCCGCCCGACAGCGCGTAACCGACCGCCGTCCCGACGATTGCCGCTTCCGCAATCGGCGGATTGAACAGCCGATGATAGGGCAGCGCCTCCGTCAGCCCCCGATAGACGCCGAACGCCCCACCCCAATCGCGGTTTTCTTCGCCATACGCGATCATGGTCGGATCGGCGTAGAAGCGTTCGATCATCGCTTCGAACAACGCTTCGGCATACGTCAGCGTCTTGAGTTTCGGATGCGGTTTACCTTCGGCATCCAGCCCAAAGCGGAATTTTTCGCGCGTGACCTTCAAGCGCGTCTCATTCAACGGTTGCAGCGCTTCCGGTTCGCCCGCATCCATGCGATCTATTTTTTGATTCGAGAACATCATCGCGCCAATTTGCGATCCTAAACGAATACGCGGCGACAAGTCCGGCGCAATCGCCGCTTTCAGCACGCGCGTGATGCGCTGTGTGGCGTCCGCGCGCATCGCTTCAAGCTGACTGTCGTCGGCGTGTGCGTTTGTCGTCAGATACTCACCGAACGCGATCAGCGAATCCTGCTGCCGCCATAGATCGATCTCCGATTTCTCGCGGTACGACGACGCATCGGACGGCGAATGTCCAGTGAAGCGATACGTAATCGTATCCAGCATCACAGGTCCTTCACCACGTTCGAGCAGTTCGCGCTTACGCTCGATGGCATCTGCGACAGCGAGCGGATTGTAGCCGTCGATGCGTTCGGCGTGCATTGCCTGTGGGTTAACGCCGAGCGCGGCGCGCGCCAACATGCCAAAGCCCATCGTTTCGCCTTGCGGCTGCCCGCCCATGCCGTAGAAATTATTCATGAAGTTGAACAGGATCGGTGGGTGTCCGCCGCGTTCCCACAGCGTATGATACTGATCCATCGCCGCAAACATCATCGCTTCCCAAACGGGCCCGCAGCCCATCGACGCATCGCCAATGTTGGCGATGACAATGCCCGGCTTGCGATTCACCAATTTGTACAGCGCCGAACCAACGGCGATATCCGCAGATCCCCCGACAATCGCGTTGTTCGGCATGATCCCGAACGGCGGAAAGAACGTGTGCATCGATCCGCCCATGCCTTTGTTGAAACCCGTCGCGCGTGCGAAGATTTCTGCCAGCGCGCCGTACATCAGATAATCGATGGCGAGATCGCGCCCACTCGTCCCCGCCGCGAACGTCTCTACGACCCGCAAGATCGCGCCGTCCATGTACGTTTGCATGATGGTCGTCAGGCGTGACTCGTCCAATTTCTCGATAGCGGATAAGCCCTTCGCCAAGATTTCGCCGTGACTGCGATGCGATCCGAAGATGAAATCATCAGGGTCAAGATTCACACATTGTCCGACGGCGGACGCCTCTTGCCCGATGGACAGATGTGCGGGACCACGATGATTGTATTCGATGCCCTCGTAGCTGCCCTCTTTCTTGATCCGGTCGAGCATCGTCTCGAATTCACGGATGTAAACCATATCGCGGTATATGCGTCGCAGTCCGTCTGCGCCGTACCGCCGGGCTTCGCGTTCAGGATCGGAGACATAGGCATTCACCGGAAGTTCTGGCGCGGTGATCGTCGTGCGTTCGCGCGCCTGAAGCGGGTCGATCAACAATGTTTTGGTCACAGCAGCCTCACAATGCCAACATTAAGTCAAATTGCGCGATATTCCGTGCGAGCGCCTGCAAAAAGCGTGCGCCCGGCGCCCCATCCACGGCTTGATGATCGATGGTCAGCGACAAGCCGATGTGTGGGATGAACTGCGTTTCGCCGTCCACATCAACCGGCTTCAACTGAATCGCGCCGACGCCGAGAATGCCGACTTGTGGCGGATTCAGCACGGGGGTGAAGCTCTCGATCCCCAAGCTGCCTAGATTACTCACCGTGAACGTCCCGCCATCAAGTTCATCCGGCTTGAGCGTCCCCGATTGACACGCCGCCGCCAAACGCGCCGCCGCCGCCGCTAATTGGCGCAGCGAGAGCGTCGCCGCGTCCTTGATCACTGGGACGATCAGCCCACGCGGCGTATCCACAGCGAATCCAAGCTGGATGTCGTTGTATTGCGTGATCGCGCTGTCTTTCAGATGTGCATTCAAATCGGGAAATTGCATTAATGTGTGTGCGGTCGCATACATGACCAAATCGTTGATGGTCACGCCGCGCAAGCCAAGCGTATCGGCGCTGTCTTTCAGGCGGCGCCGATACGCTTGCAGCGCGCGCGCATCGGCGCTGGAATTGAGGGTGAGCTGTGCAGTCGTGCGCAGCGATTCCAGCATCCGCGCCGCGATCACTTTGCGCACACCCTTCAACACGGTGACTTTTGCACCGTTCGCGTCGGCAATCAGTGTGCGTTTCGGCGCGGCGCTCACTTGCAGTGCGCTGTCCGCCGCCAGGGGGTACAGATCGGGTGGTTGTGGGGTATCGATGGCGAATTTTGGAATCAGATCGCGCGTCGTGATCCGTCCGCCGACACCCGATCCTTGTGCTGGTGCGCTGTACTCGCCGCCGCTGACTTTCGCTTGCGCCACAGGGGTGAGTTTCGGCTGGCGTTCGAGTGCCGCTTGCACATCGTGACCGATGAGATCGCGCTCGATGATGCGCCCGCCCGGACCCGTTCCAACAATGCCGGACAGCGCGAGCTTCCTGCGCAGCGCCAACCCCCGCGCGCGCGGCGAAACCGCTACGAAAGCAGATTCACTCATACGCTCCGGTATGGAGCTAGAGTTGGAGCGTGAGAGTAGACTCCCCTCCTCTGCGGTAGCGAGCGAGGGTTGGGGAGTGAGGTTGCCTGTCCTTAAGCTGTCCACCGACTCGCCCATGTCGCCAATCGCCGCGATGTTGACCATCACGGGTACATCGTCGCCCACTGCATAGAAAGTCGCCAGCAGAACACCAGAAGACGGTGCGGTGATTTCCTGTACCGCTTTGTCCGTCTCGACTTCCGCGATCACGTCGCCCTCATTCACGCGCTCGCCCGCGTGCTTTTTCCATGCCACAATGATCGAACTCTCGACCGAATTTCCCAACTTGGGCATCACGACCGGGACTGCCATGTCGCCTCCGCTATCAACGCTAACATTACCGTCGCGTCTTGCCATCCAGCGTGTCCAATGAAATTTTCTCAGATTATTGGGGATCAGACGATTGTAACAATTCCGCAGAACTTGTCGAAATTTCCGCGATAGTACAGCCCTCAATGACCGGTGTCGGCTCGCTCAAAGGCAGCAGCGGCGTTTCGCCACAGTAGAAATAATACGCACGTTGACCATCGATTATTTGCTCAGCGACCCATTCGAGTGCGAATTCTGGCGCAACTCCCCACCAAATCTTGCGCTGCGCGTAAAATTCGATGGCGATTCCAACCGTTGGCAAACTGCTGATAATCAAATCGTCTGGTTCGGTTTTAGCTTGAATGACTGCGGCAACGTTCAGTGGGTCGGTCTGTTCTGTGCCGCTGTACAAGCTGCCAAGATAGATTATCAACCCAATGGGTACAGTGACAACCAGTCCACCTAAAACAGGACGTAACCAGCGCGCCCCGCGCCTTGTCAGGCGAGCGGCAGCAAGGATCGCTAATGGAGGAAATGTGTAGATGAGATAGTAATCATGAACATACGATCCATTCCGAAAAATGATGATAAATATCAGCCCGCCGACCAGCCAAGCAAATATCCACGCGCGCGCTTGATGGTCACGCCGAGCCAACCATACTGCGCCCAATAGGGCGAGAAAGAACGTACCGGGAGTAAACAGCGTCAGCCAACGCACACCCATGCGCGCGCTGTAACCAATCCATGTAAATGATTCCGATCCAGCCCGAAAAGATTGATCGCTGCTTCGTAGTGAAAATGAATCTATAATTGTTGACATTGTATCTGGGTAATTAATAATATAATACGCCATCAATCCGATAACCGCTGCTGTGGCAACCCCAATCAACCCAAGTGCTGCACGGCGATTTCCCCCAATAAACAGGGCGCTGCACAACATCCCTGCGACAATCAACCCGCCCCATGCTGTCCATGCAATCAACACCATCAAGACCGCCGCAACACCCCAGCGCGCCGCCAACGGACGCCGCCGCCAACGCAGCAGCGCTAATGTGAACAGCAACAACAGCAGCAGTGCAGGGGCTTCGTGATCAGGCATTCGTCCAAAATAGGCGATCATGGGCGTGAAGGCGTACAACACGACTGCCCATAATGCGGTTTGTTGATCGAACAGACGCCGCGTAAGTGTATAAAGCACTGCAAAGCTAATCAAAGTGGTACATGCGAACACGAAGCGGACAATCGCTTCATCGTAGCCGATTGCCAATACGAATGCTGTCGGCAGCCAGACCGGAAGCGGTGGATGATTGACATACGGGGTATAAGGGGCATCCGCGTCGAACGGAACCGTATTTAACACGATCATTCCGTTCAGCGTGCCGAAGCCAACCTGCTGGAAGTTTCGAATTGCGGTACTCATCCACGCCCCATTTTCGTCCTGATGCCCAACCCACGGTGCGCCAAGACGGAACAGCAGCAGCGCCCATGCCGCGAGCAGCGCGACAAGCAGTTGGGGAGAAATGCGCGTCACTTTCACGTCCTTGCTCATCGAAACGACCTCTCATCTATCCCGCGCTGAGGACGCGCCAAAAGATAAACGTGCAACATCCACGTTGCCACCATGATGAAGAAACCACCAGAAAGCGCCCATCCATTCAATAACTGCGTTTGGGGCGCATAGCCGAGGATAAAAACATAGTACAGCGACAGCAAAATGCAGGCGAAAAAGCAAAACCAGCCGATCCACTTACCGACTTCCCCCAATGGACGATTTGACCAGAGTAGAAAATATGACAACAGCAGCGGCGGCATCCCCGACACCCAAAAGGTCGGACTAAGCAAGAATGAGGCAATCAGAATCAGGCTCCATTCGAGATCGAACTGCCAATCGCGGTTGTTTTGCGGCGCAGCTTTAGGGGCGGGTGATTTGGCGGCGAAATAGAACGATCCCAAGACGATCAAACCACTTAAGCCAATCCGGCTGATCCAATAGAGTGCGGGGCTGTCCATCAAGATTTGCACCGTATCGGAAGGAACAAACAACCGCGAGACAAAGCCCAAAATCGAGTTGTTCCCATGAACAAGTGATTCCTGTCCGCCGCTGGAAAGGGTGATCAGCGAATTAAAAAACGCAGTGAAAGGCGACCAACCCAAAATGAGAACTTGAACTAGACCGAATCCGATGAGCGCGCTCATCGCGGCAAACAGCGGGCGTTTCTCACGTTTGATCAAGAGATACACAATAAATAGCGCCGGATAAACTTTGATCCAAATTGCCAACGCAATCAATACGCCCCCCACAACATCATGCCGTCGTTTCAGGGCTGCCCATGCCCCTGCAATGAGTATCAGCATGAGAATGGTCGCCTGCCCAATGACAAGCGCCTCAACCAGTACCCAACACACGACGGGCATCATCCACACGATCCACCGCTGCTTACGCGGGGTGAAACTGCTCAACAACATCAGCGTTATACCGAGTAAAATCAGATTGATGCCTAACCAGATACGCCACGCAGCAGCATAATCGCCAAGCCATACCAACGGGATGAGCATCTGCGCCCACAGGGGTGGATACAGATAGTCCGCCCGAAGGTAAGGATTCATGCCGGCGAGAATATCCCCCGCCCCAGCATAATAATTGCTGAAATCGTACATGGCAAAACGGCTGTTTAAACACAGAAACCAGATCAGCGCTAAATATGCCGTCCACAAACCGCCAATCAGCCACCAACGGACATTCAAACGCATAACTATTCCCTTGGATACACCAACCCGAACGCTGCGCGAATCGTGTCCATCGTCTCCATAATCGCCAGCGTTTCATCAAGGGGCATGGTCGGGCTTTCCGTCAAGCCTTCACGCAGACAGCGGGCAACTTCGGCGGCTTCGTAGTGATAGCCATTGCCAGCATAGGGAATATCATAGACTCGCTCCGGTTCGTTCGGGATCGTGACCGTCAGGCGCGTTGGACGCCAAAACTGCGAATGGATACGGATGCGCCCATGTGTCCCGTTGATCACGGCTTCTTGAGGCGTGTCTGTGCGAACAGCACTCGTCAGCACCGCCAGCGCACCATCGTCATAGCGCAAGATCGCCGCCATCTGTTCATCGACGCCCGTCGCGCCCTTGTCCGCGTCTGCAACCACATGGATGGGCGCGCGTCCAAATACCAGCGACGCCAGCGCCAGATCATACACGCCGATGTCGAGCAAGCTCCCACCGCCCAATTCTGGCGCAAACAAGCGATGTTTGGGATCGAACGTCGCGCGAAAGCCAAAATCGACGGTCATCAGCCGTACATCGCCAATCGCACCAGACGCAATGAGTTCCCGAACTTTGGTCGTCGCCGGGATGAAGCGCGTCCACATCGCCTCCATCAGAAAGACGCCACGTTCGCGCGCCGTTTGGATCACCGTTCGCGTCTCGCCCGCATTCAGCATAAACGGTTTCTCACAGAGTACCGCCTTGCCCGCGTTCAAACACAATAACGCGCTGTCTTTGTGCATCGGATGGGGCGTGCCAATGTAAATCGCATCCACCTCAGGATCGTTCGCCAAGTCTTCATAGCTGGCATAGCGGCGCGGGATGTTGAAGCGTGCGCCAAAAGCATCCGCGCTGTCTTGCGAGCGCGATCCAACGGCGACGATCTCGGCATCGGGCAGTTCTTTCAGTCCAGTAGCGAATATGCCTGCAATTGATCCTGTGCTGAGGATGCCCCAGCGAGTTTTTTCAGCCATCACGTTTTCTCATTCACTCAAAAGTTAGCTGCCGACTATAACCTATCAATGGTATAGTTCAAACACGTTCGGATACGACCAAACCCATCATGATCCGCGTTGCCCTGATCGACGATCACCCGCTCATCCTAAAAATCTTGCGCCATGAACTAGGGCGCGAGACGGATATGTCAATCCTATGGGACGCTGCCGACACAGGACGAATGATCGCGCTGATCAAAGATCGTCCGCCCGATGTGCTGGTCTTGGATTTGAATTTCGCTGGACAGGATTTTGAACCCACCAACGCCGTCCGCGACCTGCGCGCCCGCCATCCGCGCATGGCAATCTTGATCCTGACAGCAAACGATGATCCCGTTTGGGTCGATGAACTTTTGCGCGCGGGCGCGGCGGGCTACGTCGTCAAGAGCGACGATTTTTCGCTGCGTCTGGCGGAGGCGATCCGCTCGGTGGCGCGCGGCGTCACATTTCTATCCCCAGCGGCAGCAGGTGCGCTGGCATCGTCGCGGCGGCAGTACACACTGACCAGCCGCGAACGTTCGATCTTGCGGCTGGTGGCGCAGGGCATCAGCAATCCCGATATCGCCAAGACGTTGGGGCTGGCAGACGGCACGATCCGCAATCATTTGTCCAACATCTACGGCAAATTGGAGGTTGACAGCCGCGACGCCGCCGTGCGCGCCGCGCAAAATCTGCGCGAACTCCCCCGCCCCAACGCCTCGATACGCCACGAACTGCGCACGCCGCTCCATGCGCTGTTGGGCATCGCGCGCTTGTTGGAAAATCGACTGGATAAACGCGGCGCGCTCGATGCGAGCGACGCCGACTTGCTGCATCAAATCGTCCTCGAAGCTGAACGACTCGATGGCATGATCGCGGACATGGATTGAGGGCGATTATGTCTACGATTTTGTATGTTGAAGATCATCCGCCCGCGCGGATGCTGATGGCGGCGATCATCGACGAATTGACGCCCTATACGCTGATCACGGCGGCGGATGGCGCGGAGGCGCGCGCGCAAGCAGAGGCGCATCACCCCGATCTCTATCTGCTCGATTTGGATTTGCCCGACACCGACGGCGCGACGTTGGCGGCGACGCTGCGCATCATTCATCGCGCGCCCGTGTTATTCGTCTCCGCTTACGCCGAATCCGTCCGCCCAGAACAGATCGCGGGCGAGGATATCGCGGGCTATCTCGCCAAACCGCTCGATCCGGATCATGTGGCAGCAGTTCTTCAACACGCCTTATCCCGACGCGGATAACATCCTGCCCGCGTCCGTGCAAGTGGGCGCAGCGGCGCGGATTCGCTCATACTGGATTCGTGTCGGTTGGCAGGTCGTGTTTGGCGAGTGCATCTTGTGGTTGGCAGCCGTCACGCAAGAAGTGCCGAGTACACGCGGCTACGCCCTCGTCGCGGGATTGATGGGCGCAGCGTATTTGGTCGGCGTGTTCGTGCGTCCGCCGCGCTTCTGGTTGATTGGCACATCGGCGTTGTTCTTGGCGCACGGCATGTTGATCGGCGGCTTGGGCGCAGTCACGGCGCTCACGTTCACTGTACCTTATACCTGTGCGGGGATGTTGCTGTCGGGGCGTGCGCGCTTTTACACCCAAGCATGGTGTACGATTGCGTTCTGGATCAGCCTAATCTACGGTATCTTGCCGACGCTACCGCAGCTCCAGCCACCGAACTATATCCTGATCAGCTATGACATTCTGCTGGCGGTATTCACCTTCCAAACACTGCGTTTTCTCAATCACTTGACCGTCGAAGTCAACTCGGCATACGTCACTGACCGCATTCGCGGACAGAGTCAACAAGTCTTGGCGCGCGTCAGCCACGAACTGCGCACGCCGCTCAATTCGATTTTGGGCTTCGCCAAACTCTTGCGCCGCGCTGACTTATCCGAGACGCACGCGGGGTATTTGCGCCAAATCATCGAAGAAGGCGATCACCTCAATCGACTGGTCAGCGATTTACTCGACAGCGCCCACCTTGCCAGTGGCAAAATGACCCTCAACCCGCAGGCGTGCGATCTGAATGCGCTGTGCGCGTCCATCATCGAGGATCAGCGCCCAACGATATCCGCGGCAGTGACGCTCACCGCCGCCCTCGCGCCCGATCTGCCGCCGCTGCACGCCGATCCCGTCCGGCTGCGACAAGCGATCAGCAATTTGGTGTCCAACGCCATCAAGTACACCCCGCATGGCACCATCACGCTCACAACTGCCCGGCGCGATGCCCACGCCCTCATCGCCGTGCGCGATACGGGCATCGGCATTCCCGACTCGCAGCACACGCTGATCTTTTTGCCGTTCGTGCAGTTAGACAGCCAGCAAGTCGGCGTCGGCTTGGGACTCGACATCGCAGCGCAAATTGTCCGACTGCATGGCGGCGCGCTCCGAGTCGAGAGCCAGTACGGAGTCGGCAGCACATTCACCATAGAACTGCCCATCGCGTGATACTTCGTTTACCGATGAATTCCGAGTAAAACAGGTCACAAAACTCTGAAACCTCCCCCCCCACCCCCCTTCTCCGTACCGGAGAAGCGCAGCACAGCGGGGGTGAGGTCGAACAAAACAAGCGAAAATCGAGTTTGCAGACACGCTCTAATCTGTGCGCTTGTCACGCCCGCATCATGACCCGCCGCGCATGTGCCGCCGCCTCGAACATCGTATCGTTAAGAAAACGGCGGGAGATGGGTCATGCTCACAGTACAGAAGTCGAAATCCGAACTCGATATATCCAAATCAATTCAATATACGCTTTACACAGGCGCGGCGCTGATTGTCGTATCAATGCTGTTTTTGGGGCGCGATCTCGCGTCAGCGTCAATCTTCGGTCAAGCATTGTCCGTCCTCGCCGCACCTGCCCTGTTCTACGGTGTCGGCATGTGGGTTTATCGCCGGATGAACGCGCCGCTCGCCGCGCCCGGCATCGTCACGACGGGCGCATGGCTGATTGGCGTAGCATTGTTCCACCTCTATGCCCGCCGCGAGTTGATTCCCATATCGCTGCAACCGATGTATTGGCTGGCGATTTCGTTGGCAGGCGTCGTCATCATCACGCTAACGGGACACCGCGTTCGCCTTTGGTTGATCGTCCCGCTTGTGCCGCTGGCGCAGATTAACGCGCTCTGGGCGATATTCGGTGCGTTCAATTTACCCGTCGAATGGCTCGTCCCTGCGTCGTTTGCGCTCGTCGTCCTTTGGTGGGAATTATCGTTGAAAGATGCGCGCATGGGCGCGATTTATCGCGTGAGCGGCGCGCTTTTCACCGCGTTTTTGCTTGGCTTTACAGCTTGGCTCCCGCGCACGACTGATGCTAGCTTCATCGCGGCGTGCATCGTCGGCGGGATCGTGCTGCTGCGCTTCGGCGCACGCGACCAGCAGCGCAGCGCTACGCACAGCGGTTTGTGGCTGCTGGCGTCGGCATGGGGCAAGCTGTATTTCGTGCTGCAACCCGACGGGAATGCCTTCGGGCTGTGGTTGGCGCTGTTGGCAGTCGGCGCGCTGGTGATCGAACGCCTCACGGCGACGGCGCACAAAGAAAAGCCGAAATCTTCGCACACGCTCGTTGAAACGTTCGTCAACTGGACATTCGCTGACCTCGTAATCGGGTTATCGGCACTCGTGTTGTTGTGGGCGGCGCTGCACATTGACACCGTACCCGTCGGCATCATTGCGGTGTCGCTGTCCGTTGCCGTCGGCGTGTGGATCGCGGCGGGGTTGCTGTACCGACTGCCGATCTTGCTGCACGTCGCACTGTGGATCGCGCCTTTCCCGTACACATTGGTTCTGATTCTCGCCGCGCCTGCGATCTGGCGTCTGCCGCTGCTGGGCGTGGCGTGGCAGCTTTTCGGCGTGGCGCTGTTGGCATTCGGCTTTTTCGCGCGACGCTATCGTGCGAGTGTGCGCGCGCCGTTCTTCGTCGTCGGCTACGCATTGAGCGCCATTGGTTTGCTGACCGCCCTCCCTGATCCGGCGCTGTTCGTTTTTAGCTTGAGCGGCTTGATCGTCATCTTTGGCGCGAGCGCCGCCGCTGTCCTGCTGGATCGTCACCCCGTCTGGGACGCGCTGATCGCGCAGGTCGTCTCGCCTGAACGCCAACCCTACGCCCATAACGCGATGCGCCATGCCTTCTTGCTCATGACGGCGTGGCTTGCCGCCGTCTGGGTACAGTTGACATTGGGCTATACCAATATGCCACTTGCGCGTCAGGGCGTGTTCGTGCTGCTGTTCGCGTGTGCGTGGCTGTTGATCGGCAATCTGCTGTCAAACATGTCCACGTCAAAACCGGGTATTCCCGGCATGATGGTCAGCAGCGCGGGCTGGATGCTCTGGCTCATTGGACTGCTGCAAGTCTTTTTCAGCCCCACCGAAGCCGTGATTGCGCTGGTTCTCGGACTGGTGATCAGCGGCGAGTCGATTTTGCGCAATCGCGGCGCGGCGCATTGGCTGCCGGTCGGCATCATCCAAATCGGCTATACCGCTTTGCAAATCGCGCATATGTTGGCACTCCCGTCGTCGCTGCGGTTCACGTTGGCGTGCATCGGCGCGGCGGGGATGATCGCGTTTCTTTGCGCGCAGACAAACAACCGTCAGCTCCCGAAATTGGCACTCGCGCTACTCAGTTTATCCGGTGTGCTGTTCCTGATGTCTGGGATCCAACAGCGCCCGATTGGCGATGCCCTGACCGTTTACGCGACCGTGATGGCATTTGTCGCCCTCTGCGCACAAATCGTCGTCGTATTTGCGCTGCGCTCGCGCGTCCCGTTCCGCCGTGCGCGCTGGCTGGTCTGGTGGCTGCGTCCGCTCGTGCCGACCACGTTTTTCCTCGCGCTGTTAAGCGGCAGCACGCTGTTTATCGCGCTCAACCTCTATCCCGCCTCATTGATCGGGCGCGGGGTCGGCGGGCTGATGATTGCTGGATACTTGGTGCTCGTTTACGTGCGCCGCCTGCGTCTAGACGCGCTGATCGTCGCGTTCTTTGCGTTCGTAACAGCGTTGATACTGTGTTTGCACAGCGTGGGCATCTATACGACGGGGAGCGCCATCATAGGGGTTACAATTCCGACTGGCATCCTTGCGTTGACATTCGCGCGCTGGTCGTTCCATCCCGCGACATATCGCCGTCTGCTCGATTTCGCTGGAACGTTCATCCTGATCGGCGGCGCGGCGCTGACCATCCGTCAGAACGCAATGATCGCGCCCGAAACCGCGATTATGGGAGCGCATCTGATCGCGCTGACGGCATACGGCTATCTGGCGGGGCGGCGTATCCCGTTCGCCAGCGCGCTGCTCATTTTGCTGGGGGGCGGCTTGATCGTCATCTTCAAAATTAACCTCTGGCTGCTGCCCTTAAGCGGCGGCGTGCTGTTGCTAATCAGTGCGTTGTGGGTGGAAACCCGCCGTACCGCCGCCGAATCGTTGACGCAAACTTGGCTCACGCGCTGGAGTCGTTGGGTATAAAGTTAACAAAAATCCCCTCTCCATACGGAAAGGGGATTACGAGTGCAGTTATTTTTGAATCCAAGCTATCGTCTTGGACGCCAGTCGATCCAGCGCCTCAACCGACAGCGCGATGTGTTCTTCTTTCGTGTCTTCGATCTTGTTGTGCGAAATCCCGCGCAAACTTTGCACGAACAACATGATCGTCGGCACACCCGCCCGCGATACTTCGGCAGCATCATGCAGAGGACCCGACGGAAGCCGATGCGACGCGCCGCACGTTTCAAGGATGGATTGTTCGCACAGGTCGATCAAATCGGGATGGAACAGAATCGGCTCAATTTCCCACAGCTTACGCCATTCGACTTCGACTTTTTCTTCTGCCGCGAAGCGTTCGCTCGCGGCTTTCGCGTCCGCCAGCATCCCTGCCAGCGCGTCGGCGTTCAGATTGCGCTGATCGAGCGTGCAATCGCATTCTCCGACGACTGCCGTCACGATGCCCGGCTTGGTGACAACGCTCCCCATCGTACAGACACCGCTGTGACGACGCGCGATATCACGGATATCGAGTCCCAGTTTCGCCGCCGCCGCAAAAGCATCGTGCCGCTTATCCATGGGAGTCGAGCCGGAATGTGCCGCTTGCCCGATGAATCGGATCGCGTGCCGTTCAACGCCGAACGTCCCCAAGACCACGCCGAGCGGCAAGTCCATGCTCTCCAAGACGGGTCCCTGCTCGATATGCAGTTCGAGATACGCTTTCGCGCGCGCCAACTGTTGGTGCGACTCGCGCATCGTATCGACGCTCAAACCGTAGCGTGCGAGCGCATCGGGGAGCGTGACGCCCTGCTTATCGCTCAGCGTCCGCACCTTGTCCGGGTCGAACGCGACACCGCCGCACGCGCTCGATCCGAGCAAGCTGCGCCCGAAGCGCGCGCCTTCTTCGTCCGCCCAATCGACCAAGCGGATGGTGACAGGCGGCGTCCCCTGTTCCGCGATCCGACGCAAGACCTCCAACCCGGCGATCACATTCAGGCTGCCATCGAGCCAGCCGCCGTTCGGCACGCTGTCCAAATGTCCACCCATCAGCAGGGCGTCGTCGGATGCGCCGCGCAATGTCACCCACACGTTGCCCGCTTGATCACGCTCAACCTCGACCGGCAACCCCGCCAATTTCGCCTTGAACCAATCACGCGCCGCGTCCCATATCGGCGTCCATGCGACACGTTGCGCGCCGTCCGCGTCACCCGTGAGGGCGCGAAGTTCTTTGAGTTCGTCAATCGTGCGTTGGGGTTGTAGCGCCATCGTCCATTTTTCCTGTAGCAATAAAGGATAATGCGGTACGATAACGCACTTTTGGGGAAAACGAAAAGCGCAAACAATTGTTTGCGCTTTTTTTAGTGCGGAGATGACGGGATTCGAACCCGCGGTCTACGCCGTGACAGGGCGTTATGTTAACCGCTACACCACATCTCCATCGAACTTGAGATAGTGTAGCCGTCGCGCATAGGCTTGTCAAGCCCCGTATGGCGCGCTAAACCAGCAGGAACACGAGGAACACAACGTACACGAGCATGATCCCACGCGAGAACCTGACCATCCCAGACGTATCTTGTCCCGCTTCCGTGAAGCCGCTGACGACCAAGAAACGCTGCTTGACCAATTCGCCCGCGATGAATGCGATGGCGAACACGATGGGCAGGACGCGCATATCCGGCTGGCGCAGGAGCGCGATGAATATCCCGGCGTGTCCAATCACGTTCAAGATAACGAAAATCATGGAGATCACTTCGCGCTGGCGCAGGCGGATGAACACCGCGCCGAACAACAAGAGCGTCATGATTCCGATGACGATCACGGCGGCGAGACGCGGATTATCACCCAGAAAAAACGTACTCGCGGACAGCGCCCCAATCAGCGCGATGATTCCAGCCGCAATACCGACCCCTTTGACGAGCGTTTCCGCCCATCCCCAAGCGCCCCAACTAGCGACGTGCCATTTTTGTGCAGCAGCTTCTTGCATGATTTTTCCTCCAATGGTTGAACCCAACAACGCATACCATCAATACATCTTTTTCAATGAGCATCTTTCACTATGCAAGCAGGTTCGGATCGATACACTGCGTCACCCCATCGGGCGAATCGAGCAGCGGACGCAGCGCCGCGTTATCGACGCGCACCCACCCGATTCCATCGTCCGGCGACAAATACAATGACACTTGCGCTGCCTCCCACGCTTGTCCCGTTGTCATACGCATAATGAACGTGCGCGGCGGCACGAATGGATCGAGCCAGAATGAACACACTGCCAAATCGTCCCAATCGGCGTCATGCAATATGATGGCGACGCGCTTCCGCACGCCGCTGAGATTGCCGAAATCAGCGCGCGCTTCTAGCCCTCCACCCGCCGCAACCGATACACCCGAATTTTGCGCCACAACCGCGCTGTCGCTGCCCAGTTCGCGGCGCCATTCGAGCCATTGACCGGGCGTCTGTACGACTGTGCCATCCCATGGATACCAACTCGTCAGTCCCGACGCGAAATCGCCATTGCTTAGGCGATTTGGCAGCGGCGCGCCGTCCAACGCATCCAACGCCGCGATCACGTCGATGCGCGGGATCGTGCCGCCGTCGATGGGGATCGCACGTCCTGATAATTGGAGCGCGTTCAACAAGCGGTCAATGAGCGCGGTGGGATGTGCTTGGCGCAGCAGTGCGAACGCCCCCGCTACATGGGGCGCAGCCATCGATGTGCCATTGGCGCTCGCAAACTGTCCGTTCAGCACCGATGAGGTGATCGCCGCACCGGGAGCGAACAAGTCGAGGATCGGCGCACGATTGCTGAAACTCGCAATGGCATCCGCGTCGGTCGTTGCACCTACCGATACCGCCGATGAGATGCACGCGGGCGCAGTGATTCCAGTCGCATAGCCCTGATTGCCCGCCGCGATCACGGTGGGAATGCCAACCGACAACAGCAGATCGATAGCGGCTTTCAGCGCCAAGTTTTGATCGTCACATGCCGACGACTCAAAAATACCGTCGCTCAAGCTCATGTTGGCGGCGGCAATATCGTAGACGCCGCTCAAGTTGTAGACGTAGTTCAGACCGCTGATCAAATTGGAGTCATACGCTGTCAAGCCACCCAACAGCGAGAATACTTGGATGCCGATCAAGTTCGCGCCGCGCGCCACGCCCGATCCCGTATCCGCGCGCCCCACAGCGATGCCGGAAACGTGCGTTCCGTGCGCACAACCGCCATACCCAACGCATTTTTCGGGCGACGCCGCGCCCGCGCCGATTTGGATGATATCGCCGATTGGACACAACGAGTCAGCAAAGCCGCCGCCCGAAAAGCACGCCTCCGCCACAACCCGCCCGCCGAAGAACGAATGCGCTGCCTCGACGCCCGTATCCAACACCACAACGGTTTGACCCGCCCCATCGATCCCGCGCGCCCACGCCGCATCCGCGCGAATCACGGGGATGCTGCTGGCAAGCGCCGGAAAATACGCATGATCGGCTTGGATCGCGCGTACCATCGGATCGACCGCCAGCGCGCGTAAGCCCGCCGCATCGACTTCCAAAGCGACAAACGGGATCGCCCAATTTGCTGAGTCGGACGCAATGCGTGTGTTCGCCGTTCGAGCGATATTGGCGCGAACATCGCTCATGCGCGCCGCGCCCGAATCGAATTGGACGATGACGCTGACTAGCCCCTGCGCGTTTGCGCGGTCGATCAATTCAGCATCGATCATGCGGTTGGCTTGCGCGTGCGTCGGGATCGCGCCAAGCATCAGCGCGATTCCGATTATCCATATCAATCGCTTCACAGGGGTTCAGGCTCATTCGATGAACATATGAACCCATTATAGGCGATTTTCCGTCAGCCAATGGCGTCTTTCAACGCCATCACTGCGACCTGTTCAACCGCGTGGACGCGCAGCACTCGTTCGCGCACATCCGCGCGCAGTGCTGCGATATCAGCATCGCTCATTGGAAACTCGTTATTCATCTGCATTCTTTGCGCCGCAAGTTCCTCGCGGATCGCGCGCCGTTCGGGGAGTGCCTCCGCGCCCCGCTCAACGAATAACGCACGGCTGTGCAGCATCCCTTCGCGCAGCGCGCGCAGCGGCTCGACCGCTTCGGGCAGCAAGCCCACCGCCAGATCATGCCACGCGGGGATCGTTTCTCGGAAATGCTCGGCGGCAGTGCGGAGTGCAGGCTTGTTCAGAATAAGCGCCGCTTGACCCAAAAAATCGGCATATTGTCCACGCGATGCCGCCCCCTCTGTCCCCCACGTCTCGATGAATGTGAACGGCGCACTCAGCGCGCCCAACAGCGCACGTCCGCGCGGGAACAGCGCCGCCCATCCGCGTTTGTCCTTCTCGTCAACCAGCATGTTCGCCCATTTTTGCAGCGCCGCCAGCCCAAAGTTATCCTTTGTTCCCTTCGGCGGCGCGTCCAGATACAGCGCGACACACTGACGCAGCCCGGCTTCAACCGCGCCCGACAGGGTATCGAAGTTCGGCGCACTCAAGGTCATGAGCCGGTTGCGTTGGCGCGCTTGTTTTTTGCGCGCAGCATCGAGTTCATCCGCCGCGATCACCAGCGGCACGCGCGCCCGATCTGCGATATACGCTTTGTCGTCCGCATAGCCGTACACCACAATCGGAAACATCATCGGGTAATCTTCGCGCGCATCCAACACGACGCCGTTGTACGACAGCCCCGCGATGTCCGCCCACACAAGCGCGGGCTTACCCTCGTTCAGCGCATCGGTCAAATACTTGATCGCCTTCGATGGTGTGACCGTCTCTTTGACCTCGCGCTTGATGCCCAAGCGATCCAACAACGTCGGCATCGGATCGAATGTATTGCGCGTCAACAACGTGAACTGGGGATCGTAGCCCACGTATTCAAACACGAAATAGCCGACCGCCACGCCGCCGCTGATCCCCAACAACAGCGCTTCACTGATAGCTTGTCCTGTGTGCGGCGCGATCACGCCTTGCGCCGCCAGCGCATTACGGACGCTGCCCGTCTCCCAATGGACACCTTCAAAAGCAGTGTAATTAGCGATCATCGCCATGATTTAACGCGCTCCCACCGCGCGTTTGAGCGTGTCCAGCGCGCTGATTTCCTCTTCGTAAAGCGCCAACAATTGATCGGACAGTGATTTCAACAATGCCGCTTTGTCCGCTTTCGGCAGCGGAAACGATGCTTTGTGTTCTTTGCCGATTGCATCCAATTCCGCTATCGCCTCACGATTTGCCACCAACGCGGCATCCCCTTCGCGGGTCAAGCGATCAGCGTTGGTACGCAGCAGCGTTTTCGTCCGCTGAAACGACGCAATCGCATCGGGCAGCAGCGCCTCGCCCAAATCGATCCACCGTTGTGACAGCGCGCGGTAGGCAGAGGCAGCGTCATTCAGCGCGATATTGCCGATAATGCCCGCCGACTCCGTGAGGAAATCGGCGTACATGCCGCGTAAGCCGTCGCCCCCATTGCCGGGCAAGCAGATGGCTTCGTACATCGATTTCAAAGCACCGTACAGCCCGCCACCATCCTCAAAGACTTTCAGCCAGCCTTTCGCGTTTTTCCCGTCCACCATCATCTTGCCGAGCTTGCGAAACGTTGGCAGCGAAAACGAATCGGAACCTTCGCTGAGATGCTCGACACAATCTTGAATGCCCACCTTAATCGCCACTTCCAAATCGATAGACGTGCTTGGATCGACGTGCAGCGCCAACACGCGATTCTTGCTCGACCCGATCCGCGCGCGGGATTCCGCCAGCAGGTCAACGGGCATCGTAAACGGCTGCCTGCCCAAATCATCGATCCAAGCTGTTTGCTCATCCATGCCAACGACGTTGACAATCTGGATAACATGCCCTGACATCGACTGCGGCAAAAGATAATACGGTTGGTGTCCGCGATCCGCCCATGTTACCGCTGGAATGCCCGCATCGAGTGTCTCGCGCAGATTGGCGACGGCTTGTTTGCGTCCGCCCGCTTCTTTATAAACACCCCGCACGCCCAATCGCGCGAACACGTTGTCCATATACTTTTGGGTGTACTGCCACCGATTCCGAAATGCGAGAATGATGATGATTTGGTTGTGTTCTTTAAACTCCCACAAGATATAGCCCGCACCCAGTCCGCCGCCGATTCCCAAAATCATCGCTTCGGTGAATGGTTTGCCTGTATGCGGCGCTTTCACTCCCAACGCCGCCAACGCATTAGTGATCGTCGCTGTCTCTGAATGCTTGCCGCCGAACTGGGTGTAGTTCGTTATAACGCCCATGTTTTCGCTCAACCCTTCCACTCAAGCTCATATTTAGAATGCGGGATTTGGTGTAGGGGTGAGCGGTTGGCTCGCCCGATTATGGCAAGCGTTCCAACGTGACACCCCTGAACTCGTTTTGAATGTGCGCCCGCTGCTAAACGATCAATTCAGCCTGCCCTGCCCATATCGATGCCGCGTAATACGCTTGGAGTTCCGGTTTCAAGGAGAGCAGCGGCGGTTGCCAACCTGCGCCTTCTTCTGCCAACCCACGAATCCAGTTGAGGAAATTCCACCAACCTTTATAGATACCACTGTTGTCGGTATCCGGCGCAAAGCCGCTGTGAACCATCGTCAAGCGCGTCTTGCCGCCCGATTCCTCCAACGTCCATGTCAGCACGCCATTAGAATGCTCGGCATCCGACGAATCGAGTTTCAATGTCTTGTTCGGTTCGAGTTCGAGGATTTTCATCCGGGCGAAGTCGCCCCAACCGTAATCGTACTCACCGCCAACGCGCGGATCGACGGTTGCACGACTGGCGATCCAGCGGTTGAGCTGTTCTGGCTTGATCAGCACATCGAACACGATTTCGGCGGGGGCGTCGATGTCGATGGTGTGCGTCACATCGCCTAACATCGACTCCGAAAAGTCGATCCGAACATCGCTCGGCTTGCCCGCGAGATAACGACGCAAATTTTCGAGATGCAGAAACCACACATCTTCCATGAAGTTATGTCCGGGTTCGTCTGAGACGGGTACGGCTTCCCGCTGCTGCACGGTCACAAGCGTATCATCGCCACGCGCGACAAGTTTGTACTCCACTTCTGTATCGAGCATGGTTCCATCGTGCCGCAAACGCCACGCGAACCGCAGCGACTGATTGGGGATTGCGGCGATGAGCTTATGGCGTCCCGCTTCACGGTCGGGGTTATCAGGCGTGTATTTGCCCCAAAAGTCGTAGCGCCCTTCTGATACAGACACGTCGGCATCTGCCGCGAACCACGTCTTGAGCGCCGCCGAATCGGTCAGCGCGACAAAGATGCGCTCTGGTGTCGCCTTCAACTTAACTTGCATGGTCGTCTCCTGTTTTGGGATAGCACGCGAGAACTAAGCGATAACCCTGTTCATCGGTCAACAGTGCAATATCGTCCTGAGGCGTTCCATATTTACGGGCGAGATGTTGGAAAATCGATTGAACTTCTTGCATAAATTCTGCACGGCGGCTTGCGTCGGGGAGATGGATGTGCGCGGACAGCGATAACGACGGAATATCGATCCCACTCTCAGACTGCCGCGCCAATCGTCCAACATCCACTTGAATTTCTTCAGTCAGATCGAGCAGATAGCGCAGACTGATTTGATCGCGCGACGTCCGTTCGCCGCCAATCTTGCCAACCAACGATGGGGACAGCCAATATGAGCGCGCTGCCGCCTGATAGTAGCCTTCGACGGTGCCGCGCACGCGCCGCTCTTCGACTTTTTCGACCAATCCCGCTGTCTCCAAAGCCTTCACATGGTAGTAGATGCGCTGTGCCGTTTCTCCGAATGACTCTGCCAATTCAGGACAGGTTCGCGGCGCATCCAGCCGCTTGAGGATATCAAGCCGCGCGGGTTTGAGCAGCGCGACGGCTTGATCCAAACTATCGATATACATTACGTCTTTCACGAAATCGAACGCCTATTTCAAAAATCAATTTTATTGTAAAAATAAATTTGTTTATTGTCAAGTTTTTTGTTCTAAACGTTCCATCCGTCGGCGCAGCCCGATCAGCGTCTTGGCAACGAATGTGGGACCCTCATAGATGAAGCCCGTATAGGCTTGCGCCAACGTCGCGCCTGCATCCAACATCGCGTATAAATCGTCGCCGTTGAAGATGCCGCCAACGCCAATGAGTGTCAGTCGTGCGCCCGCCCGCGCCCGAATCATACGGATCATGGCGGTTGAGCGCGCGAGCAGCGGACGTCCGCTCAATCCACCCGCTTCGGCACGATGCGCGCTCGTCAGTCCAGCACGGCGAAGCGTCGTGTTGGTGGCAATCATGCCGTCAATACCGTGATCGAGTGCCGTATCGATGATCAAAGCGAGATCAGAATCGTCCAGATCGGGCGCGATCTTGATCAACAGCGGTTTACGCGATCCCACCGCCAACGAATCGCGCGCCGTGATCAACGAATCGAGCAAGCCGGAAAGATACGCGCGCGTCTGCAAGCGGCGCAGTTCGGGCGTGTTTGGGGAACTGATGTTGACGACGAAGGCAGCGCCGTGCGGGTACAACCTTTGCAGCGCGGCGACGTAATCACGCGCGGCGTCCAACAATGGGGTGTCCTTGTTCTTGCCAAGACTGATAAATATGGGATACGCGGGATCGTGCCGCCCCAAGCGTTCCGCGATGATCGCCGCGCCCGCGCTCGGAAAGCCCATCCGGTTGATCAGCGCGTTATCATCGGACAAGCGGAACAAGCGCGGGCGCGGATGACCCGGCTGAGGCAGCGGCGTAACCGTCCCAACTTCGACGAAGCTGAAACCGAGCGCCGCCAGCGCCGGGAGCGCGCGCGCATCTTTGTCGAAGCCCGCCGCCAAGCCCAACGGATGCGCGAAGCGCAGTCCGAACGCCTCGACATCTAAATTGGTTGTCGGCAGGGACGCGAACGCGCGCCGCATGACTACCCGCAGCGCCGGCAGGCGTCCGCTCTGTTCCAGCGCCGCCAATGCAACCAAGTGCAGCGTTTCGGCGTCAAAACGCGACAAGACGCCGCGATATAATCGACGGTACATCAGGTGGAATGCGCCAAATAATCCTGAACGACGCGCCGCTGAAACTCGTTTACGATGCGATGCTCCTCCCAAATTGGCAGCAAGTGCCGGAGCGTCGTCACACGGTGCAGCTTGTAGCCCGCTGCCGCTAATGTCGCCGCTGCGCCTTGTTCGCGGTCGATCACCACGACCACATCCTTGACCAGCAAGCCCGCCGCTTTCAACTGTTCGATGGCTTCAAATTTTGCGTTCCCTTTCGTCGCCAGATCATCCACGACCACGACCGTATCGCCCGGCTTGTAAACGCCCTCAACCGATGCTTTCGTGCCGTAATCCTTCACTTCGCGGCGCGGATAGATCATCGAACAGTTGAACGACAGTGCCGTCGCTGTGCCAATGGGCAAGCCCGCATAGGGAATCGCCGCGATGTGGTCAAACTGCAAGCCGCGCAACAGTTCCGCCATCGCCGCCGCCACGGTGCGCATCGCTTCTGGATACGATGCCAAGCGGCGCAAATCCAAATAGACGGGCGATTGTTCGCCCGATTTGAGCGTGAACTCGCCAAACTGAACGCAGCCGGACTGTGCCAGTGCCAGCGCCACCCGTTCAAGCGAACCCGAAATTAATGTGCGCGGATGGGTGTTGCGGGTGGGTCGTATCTCGTTGATCAACTCGCGGACGCGCGCCGCCTCTGCGCCGGGATCAGACGCCTTCGCAATCGAACGCGACACCGTGACCAACAGCCCCATGCCATCCACGCGCAGACCCGCCAACAGCGCCGCACGCAGATCGCCGCCTTGTGCGCCGACGCCGGGCAGCAAGAACCACAAACGGGGCGCGACCGCCCGCAAGCGCGCGAGTGCATCCAAATCCGTCGCGCCGACGACCAATCCGAGATTATCGCCATCGTTCCAACTCATCACTTGCTGTGCCACCACTTCGTACAGTGGCTTGTCGTTGATCAGCAAGTTTTGGAACACATCCGCGCCCGGATTCGACGTTTTGCACAGCACAAAGACGCCTTTGCCCGGCGTGGTCAAGAACGGATACACCGCGTCGTAACCCATATAGGGATTGACCGTGACCGCCGCCGCGCCAAGCGCCTCAAATGCCGCGCGCGCGTATGCCTCGGCGGTGCTGGCGATATCGCCGCGCTTCGCATCCAAGATGACCGGAATATCGTCCGGCACATAGTCGATCACGTCTTTGAGCGCCTCAATCCCGTCCGCGCCGAACGCCTCGAAGAACGCGCTGTTCGCCTTGAACGCGCACGCCTGTTCCGCCGTGCGGTCGATCAGATGCTTACAGAAATCGCGCGCCGCTGCCGCTGTGTTGTCTTGCAGCATTTCCGCGTGCGGATCGAGTCCGACGCACAGCAGCGTATTCGCGGTCAGCGCCCGCCGTTCCAATCGTTGAATGAAGCTTCCCGCGTTCAATCCGTCTACGCCTTCCCCATGACCAGCGCCAACAATGCCATGCGAACGAACACCCCATATTCGACCTGCCGAAAATACGCCGCGCGCGGATCGCCGTCTACGTCCATGCGAATTTCGCCCACGCGCGGGAGCGGGTGCATCAGCACCATGTCGGGCTTCGCCAGTGCCATCGTCTCCGGTGTGATGACGTAGCTATCTTTTACGTTATCGTATGCCGCTGGATCGGTAAAACGTTCTTTTTGGATGCGCGTGACATATAACACATCTGTCTCTGCGATCACGGCATTCAAATCGGTGTATTCGGCTTGTTCGATGCCTTTTTCGCCAATTTGCACAATCAATTCCGGCGGCATGGTGAGAATTTCCGGCGACACATAACGCAGTCGCACATCGAACATCGCCAGCAACTTCGCCAATGAATGGACTGTGCGTCCGTACTTCAAATCGCCGAGCATCGTCACAGTTAAACCCGCGATCCGCCCGCGCTCTTGCAAAATCGTGTACAGATCGAGCAGGGCTTGGGTCGGATGTTCCCCGATGCCGTCGCCCGCGTTGATGATCGGTTTATGCGCGACACTTGCCGCTTGCGCCACCGATCCAACCTCGTGATGGCGCAGCACGATGGCGTCGGCATATGCTTCAAGCGTGCGGATCGTATCGGGCAGCGATTCGCCCTTCGACACGCTCGAATAGCGCACTTCGTTGATCGGAATCACCGTCCCGCCGAGTCGGTGCATCGCCGCCATGAACGACGACGACGTGCGCGTAGACGGCTCGTAAAACAGATTGACGAGGATATTCCCTTTGCAAATCTCCAGCGACCCCACCCGTTTGACGATCAGCCGAAATTCTTCCGCCACATCGAAAATATAGGCGACATCATCGAGGCTGAACTGCGACACGGACAAAATATGCTGTCCGCGAAAACGCCCGTCATGCTGCGCCTGAAATGGCAGTCGGCGGGATTCCACTTGAATCATGTTCGCTGCGAAGGTCACTGATTATCCTTTTGATATTTGGGAGCGAGATTTAGCCCCGAACCGGGTTGAGCCAACACGATCCCATTTTCATAGATCGTTTTTCCGCGCAATACCACACGCTCGACTCGCCCGCGCAGCCGCCAACCCTCGAACGGCGTCCACTTCGCGCGCGTTTGCATGGCGTCACCGCGTACCGTCCAGTCCGCATCGACATCCACATCGATGTATGTGTCTGGGAAGGCGGGCAGATCGAAAATCGAGCGCGGCGCCGCTGCCATCCGTTCGATCAGATCGGTGAGGTCAAGCCGTCCATCGTGTACCGCCCTCAGCATCAGTGGGAGCGCCGTTTCCAGTCCGGGAAAGCCCGGCGGCGGCGTGGCGCTGTCCTTCTCGGACAACAAATGCGGCGCATGGTCAGTGGCGATGCAGTCGATCACATCCATATTCGCCCACAGCGCCGCCACATCGTCCGGTGTCGCCAAACGCGGACGCACTTCCGCCCGCCCCGCTCCAAGTCTTGGAATGTCGTCCGTCGAAAGGAACAGATGATGCGGCGCGACTTCGCACGTTACCGCGACTCCGCGTGCCTTCGCCGCGCGGATGAGTTCGATCTCGGAGCGGCGGCTGACATGACAGATATGCACGCTTCGATCTTCCAGATGGGCGCACAGCAGCACCGCTGCTAACGAGCGATCCTCCGCATGGCACAAGATCGGACGATTGCGATCCCATGCCGCGAATAAAGCACGAATCACGCCAATATCATCGAGTTTGAGCGTGCCGAACGTCGCATCGAGATACAATTTTAGCCCAATGATCCGATCCGCTAAACTTGCGCACGTCGCTACGTTCACCGCGCTACCGCCCAGATGAATCCCGTAATCGCAAACGGCTTGAAGCGCGGCGGCATCCTCAGCGAGCGTCAGTGCGTCCGCGTCGATCAAGGGCGGCGTCGTGTTCGGCATCGCGCAGACGGCGACGAATCCGCCTGCCAGCGCCGCGCGCGTGCCGCTCTCGAAATCTTCTTTGTGAGTCGCACCCGGTTCGCGCAGGTGAACATGGGGATCGACCAAGCCCGGCAAGCGCACGACGGTCACGATGATGATCCTCAGCATGATTAATCGCTAATCATACCTTTTGGCAGGGGCGAACTTCAACCGCAAAATCATCTCGTGTTAAGACTTTCAAATTTTCTTAAAGACCGCATAGCATTTCAGATTGAGCTTTGCTAGACTGTCTATTCATCGGAAGCAGCACCCTCCAGAACATTATCGTCTACCGTTCTCCGTCGCGCCGATCTTTAGCCTGTAGGAAGCGAACGCTTGACTCCAGTCGTGAATGGGATACGGGATTTTTGCATTGAGATTCGCCGGACACGTGTGGCGGATACCGAACGTGCCGACCTGTATTTTCTACACGGACGGCTCACCGATGACGACATGCACCGTATCGCCCGCGAACTGCTGGTCGATCCGGTTTCTGAACACTACACAGTGTCCGAAATTGGACACGCCGAACCACCTGCGCCGCCGTTCATCGATGTGACGCTGCTGCCGGGCGTGACCGATCCCGCCGCCGAAAACTTGCTTAAGGCAGCGCGCTGGCTCGGCATCGAAACGCTTGACGCGACGGCAACCGGACAGCGCCATCGCTTGTCCGCAGCCCATACCGCCGATGCATTGCTCCAACACACCCTCACCCACCACGTCAATCCCGTCATTCAGCGTTATGCTATCGACACGCCTATCGATCCGCCGTTCGTCCTGACGCAAGCTGTTGATACGACTGTCGAAATCATCCCAATCCGCGATCTGGACGCTGATGGATTGCGCGCCCTCAGCGCGCAACGCCGTTTGGCGCTGGACGCGAACGAAATGGCAGCGATCCAGTTGTATTTTCAGCGTGAGGGACGCGATCCGACGGACGCCGAGATCGAAATGCTGGCGCAAACGTGGAGCGAACACTGCGTCCACAAAACGTTCAAGGCGCTGATCGACTACGAGGACGAACACGGCGTCCACCACGAGATCGACGGCTTGCTGAATACGTATATCCGCGCGGCGACCGAAAAGGTCAACAAGCCGTGGGTGCGCTCCGCATTCGTGGACAACGCCGGAATCATCGCCTTCGATGATGAATACGATCTCGCGTTCAAAGTCGAAACGCACAATCATCCGTCGGCGCTTGAGCCATTTGGCGGCGCGAATACGGGCGTTGGCGGCGTCGTCCGCGATATTTTGGGCGTGAGCGCGCGTCCGATTGCGAACACCGATATCTTGTGCTTCGGCTACGAGAACACGCCGAATGAGCAAGTTCCGGCGGGCGTGCTGCATCCCAAACGGATCGCGGAGGGTGTGATTCGCGGCGTTGGCGATTACGGCAACAAGATGGGAATTCCGACCGTCAACGGCGCGATCCATTACCATGACGGCTACATCAGCAATCCGCTGGTGTTCTGCGGCTGTCTTGGTATTCTGCCGCGCGGATCGCACGTCACCAATCCGCAACCGGGCGATCACATCGTCGTTCTCGGCGGACGCACAGGGCGAGACGGTTTGCGCGGCGCAACCTTCAGCAGCATGGAGATGGACGTGGCGACGGGCGATATCGCCGGCAGCGCCGTCCAGATCGGACACCCGATCCACGAGAAACAGGTGCATGAAGTCGTCTTACAAACCCGTGACGCCAAACTCTACAGCGCGATCACCGACTGCGGCGCAGGCGGTTTGTCGTCGGCGGTGGGCGAAATGGCGGCGAAGATCGGCGCGGTCGTGCATCTGGATCGCGCGCCGCTAAAATACGCCGGACTCCGCCCGTGGGAAATCTGGCTGAGCGAGGCGCAAGAGCGGATGGTACTTGCCGTCCCGCCCGAACACTGGGACGCTTTTAAATCCATCGCGGACGGACAGAACATCGACGCGATGATCATCGGCACATTCGAGGCAAGCGGACGGCTGAAACTGCTCTATGACGGCGCACCAGTGGGTAATCTGTCGATGGAATTTCTGCACGACGGCATCCCGCGCCGCCACCTGAAGGCGAAATGGACGCCGCCCGAATTGAAATCGGCGGTCGATTTCCATGAGCCGCGTGATTTACGCACGGAATTGCTAAGGTTGTTAGCACATCCCAACGTTCGCAGCAAAGAAGCCGTGATCCGCCGCTACGATCATGAAGTACAAGGTGGAACAGCGGTTAAGCCGCTCGTTGGCGTCAAGAATCATGGTCATGGGGATGCAGCCGTACTTGTGCCGCAAGACACACAGCCCAACACGCGCGGCGTCGCTATATCGAACGGGATTTGCCCACAGTACGGCGAAATCGATCCGTATTTCATGGCATGGGCGGCGGTCGATGAGGCATTCCGTAACCTGGTCGCTGTCGGTGCTGATCCCGATCAAGTCGCCCTGCTCGATAACTTCTGTTGGGGCAACCCGCTTCTACCGGATCGTCTTGGGTCGCTCGTCCGCGCTGCGCAAGGCTGCTACGACGCCGCGATTGCGTACAACGCACCATTCATCAGCGGCAAGGACAGCCTGAACAATGAATACACCGATGCGGACGGAACAAAACACGCCATTCCCGGCACGCTCGTGATCTCTGCGCTGGGCATCGTGCCGGACGTGACGAAAACGGTCACGGCGGATTTGAAACGGGCTGGAAATAGCCTATATGTCATCGGCAATCTCGATGGGAACTGGCAGCAGCCCGATCCGAACGCGCTGACGCTCATGCGAACACTTCACAAGGCGATTTCAAGCGGTCTAGTCGAAGCCTGTCACGACATCTCGGAACACGGTGTCGCCGTTGCCATCGCGGAGATGTGCATGAGCGGTCAACGGGGAGTTACGTTCAGCATCAGATATGATCGATTGTTCCATGAAATGTTGGCGGGATTTGTAGTCGAAGTTGCGCCTGAAAATACTACCGTGTTCCAAGCACGCTTTGATGCCCTGCCATGCTTTCATGTCGGCACGGTCGTTGATATGCCAGAATTCCGTATGCGCCATCATAAAATCGACCTGAGCGAACTGGAACGCGCATGGCGCGGCGATCTCCCGACAAGCGCACCGCCGACCTTCCACACGGAGAGGACACGTCCTGTCCCTACAAACCTCCCCGCCCTCAAATCATCGCCGCGCGTGCTGATCCTCCACGCCGACGGCACGAACCGCGATCACGATGCCGCGAAAGCGTGCGAACTCGCCGGCGGTACGCCGGAGATCGTTCACGTCAATCAGATCATCGCGGGTGAAAAGCGTATCGACGATTACGCCCTGCTCATCCTTCCCGGCGGCTTCTCGTATGGCGACGATTTGGGCGCAGGCAAGCTGTGGGCGCTCAACCTTCAGCATCGCTTCGGGGACGCCGTGCGCCGTTTCATCGAGAGCGGACGCCCCGTGATCGGCATCTGCAATGGCTTTCAGGCGCTCGTCAAGGCGGGCTTGCTGCCAGGCGAGACATGGGGACAGCGCGAATCACGTCCAGTTACGCTCACCTTTAACGAATCGGGTCATTTCGAGTGCCGTTGGGTGACGCTGCAAGTCAACGCCGCCAGTCCATCGATTTTCACGCGCGGATTGGACGAGCCGATTTACTGTCCGGTCGCGCACGGCGAAGGACGCTTGCTGGCGGCGGACGAAGCGACGCTTGACGCGCTGGCAGCCGACAACTTGATCGCGCTGACCTACGACGCCGACATTTATCCCGCCAACCCGAACGGATCGCAGCGCGCGATTGCCGGACTGTGCAATCCCGCGGGCAACGTCTTGGGGCTGATGCCGCATCCCGAAAATCACATCTTCGACTGGCAGCACCCGCGCTATCATCGCGGCGGACGCGGCATGTCCGGCTTGCGGCTGTTTGAGAACGGGATGCGCTATGCTGACTCGTGATCAACTGCGCATGTTCATCCCCAACGCGCTCGATACCGTCGATTTGCCCGGTCTGGTCAAAGAATCGGGCAAAGTCCGCGATAATTACCGCTTGTCCAACGATCAACGGCTGCTGATCACGACGGATCGCGTCTCGGCGTTTGATCGCGTGTTGGGACTGATTCCGTTTCGCGGGCAAGTGCTGAACCAACTCAGCGCGTGGTGGTTCGAGCAGACGCGCGATATCGTGCCGAATCATCTGCTTGCCGTCCCCGATCCGAATGTCACGATTGCGCGCGAAGCCGCCGCGCTCCCCGTTGAAATCATCGTGCGCGGCTACATCACGGGTGTGACCAAAACATCGCTCTGGACGCTGTACGCGGCGGGCGAACGCGCGCCGTATGGAATTGCGCTCCCGGACGGCTTGCGCAAGAACGATCCGCTCCCCCGCCCAATCTTGACGCCGACGACGAAAGCCGAGCAAGGTGGACACGACGCGCCGCTGACGCGCGATCAGATTATCGAGTCTGGATTGCTCACGGGAGCGTTATGGGAACAGGTCGAATCCGGCGCGTTGGCGCTGTTTGTGCGCGGTCAAGCGGTCGCTAACCGCGCTGGGTTGATTCTGGTCGATACCAAATACGAATTTGGGCTGATCGACGGCACGCTAACGTTGATCGATGAAGTTCACACGCCCGACTCCAGTCGCTATTGGGATGCCGCGAGTTATACGCACAATCCCGCTGCGCCCGACCATTACGACAAAGAATTCTTGCGACATTGGTACACGGATCGCGGCTATCGCGGCGACGGCGATCCGCCCCCCCTGCCCGATGACATGATCGCGTCCGTCGCAGAACGCTATATCCATGTTTACGAACGCTTGACCGAACAACCTTTCATGCCGGGAAAACAGCCCGCCGCCGCACGAATTGCCATCAATCTGGCGGCTATCTTGGAGAACGAACGCGGTGGATGAACGCTTCGACCTCGAACTGGACGACCATCCTCACGATGAATGTGGGGTCTTTGGGATTTTCGCATCGGGACGCGATGTCGCCCGTCTGACGTTTTTCGGCTTGTACGCCTTGCAGCATCGCGGACAAGAGAGCGCGGGCATCGTCACCAGCGATGGCATGATCGCGTCGATGCACAAGGGCATGGGCTTGGTGTCACAGGTGTTCACTGAGGACAATTTGCGCCCGCTCAAGGGGCATCTCGCCATCGGACACAACCGCTATTCGACGACCGGATCATCACACATCCGCAACGCGCAGCCCTACTTGATCGAGACGGTGTTTGGACCCTTGGGTGTCGCGCACAATGGCAACCTGACCAACGCGCTGCAAATGCGCCAACAGTTGCTCGAACGCGGCGTCGGCTTGTCGTCCACCAGCGACAGCGAGGTGATCACGCAGATGCTCGCCGCGCCGTCCGAATCGTGGGGCGGCGAACCGGGTCAAGATCGGTGGGAGGGACGCATCCGCAATTTCATGGCGAAGGCAGAAGGTGCCTACTCGCTGGTCATTCTGACGCGCGGCGCGATCTACGCCCTCCGCGACGCGAACGGCTTGCGCCCGCTGTGCATCGGCACGCTGCCCGACGGCGGCTATGTGGTGGCATCGGAGTCGTGCGCGCTGTCTACGATTGGCGCGACGTATCTGCGCGAGGTCGAGCCGGGCGAAATCATCCGGATCGACAAAAATGGACTCACGTCTGCGAGGGGAATACGCCCGAAGAAGCGCGCGATGTGCATTTTCGAGTATGTCTACTTCGCGCGCCCGGACTCGACGCTGGAATGTGGCAAGTTCGCCCACGAAGCCCGTCAGCGCATGGGGCGCATCCTCGCGCGCGAACACCCGATTGACGCCGATATCGTCGTCCCTGTGCCGGACTCTGCCACGCCCGCCGCGATTGGCTACAGCCTCGAATCGGGGCTGCCGTTCACCGAAGGGCTGATCAAGAATCGCTATATCGGGCGAACGTTCATCCAGCCGGACGAGGGTTTGCGTAAGGTCGGCATTCACCTCAAATACAATCCGCTGCGCAACAATCTTGAGGGCAAGCGCGTTGTCATGGTCGATGATTCGATTGTGCGCGGCAACACCGCAGGTCCCCTAATCCGCCTGCTGCGCGACGGCGGCGCGACCGAAGTCCATGTGCGCGTCTCGTCGCCACCCGTGCGCCATCCGTGCTTCATGGGCGTCGATATGGCGACCTACAAAGAATTGATCGCGCACAACAAATCCATCGAGGAAATCCGCCAACACATCGGCGCAGACAGTCTCGGCTATCTAAGCATTGGCGGGATGGTCGCCGCCGTGCGCGAGACGTTGGGCAGCGATGTCGGACACTGTACCGCCTGCTTCTCTGGCGAGTACCCGATCCCGATCCCAGAATGGTTGCACGACGACGCGCGCGAAAAATTGGTCTTCGAGGGGATGTGGGGCTGATGAACGTCCTGATCATCGGCGCGGGCGGGCGCGAACATGCCTTAGCGTGGAAACTGGCACAATCCGAACAAGTCAGCCGTATTTACGTCGCGCCGGGCAACGGCGGCACAGCGTGGGAACGCGCAGAGGGACGGGCGTCATGCGAGAACATCGCTATTGAGAGCCATGATATCGCGTCACTGATCGATTTCGCGCGCACACTCGAAATCGATCTGACCGTCGTCGGACCCGAAGCGCCGCTCGCCGCCGGAATGGTCGATGCCTTCCGCGCGGCTGAGCTGCGCATTTTCGGCGCGACGCAAGCGGCAGCACAGTTGGAAACATCGAAGGCATATGCGAAAGCCTTCATGCGCGAGTTCGGCATCCCAACGGCGGAGTACGGCACGTTCAGCGATTACGATGTGGCGGCGGCGTTCATCCAAGCGTTCGGGCGTCCCGTCGTGGTGAAAGCGGATGGACTCGCCGCCGGAAAGGGCGTGATCGTCTGCGATAGCGTCGATCAGGCGCTTGACGCCGCAGATCGCATCCTCGTAGACCGGGAATTTGGCGGTGCGGGCGCACAAATCCTCATCGAAGAACGCTTAACAGGCGCGGAACTCTCCGTCCTCGCGTTCTGTGACGGAAAAACGTTCGCGCTCATGCCGACGGCGCGCGATCACAAGCGCATCAACGACGGCGACATCGGCGCGAACACGGGCGGCATGGGTGCTTTTGCCCCCGTACCAGACATCCCCGACGTGCTGCTTGAATCGATCCGTGCGGATGTTTTTCAGCGCGCGCTAGACGGCATGGCGGCGCGCGGCACACCCTACACAGGCGTATTATTCGCCGGATTGATGCTCACACCGCACGGCTATCGCGTCTTGGAGTTCAACGCGCGCTTTGGCGATCCCGAAACGCAAGCGATCCTCCCGCTGCTCGACACGGACTTGGCGGATATTCTATGCGCGTGCGCTGATGGACGCCTGAGCGACATCGAAATCAAGTGGAAATCCGGGGCATGTGCGTGTGTGGTGGCGGCTGCACCCGGCTATCCTGGCACATTTTCGCGGGGCATGGACATTACGGGCGCGGACGACCTACCCGCCGACACCGTTGTATTTCACGCGGGAACGACGCGCGTAGATGGCGCACTGCGCACATCAGGCGGGCGCGTGTTGGGGGTCAGCGGCGTTGGCGAGTCGCTGCCCGCCGCGCTGGATCACGTCTATCAAGCCTTAACGCGCATTCATTTTGGCGGGATGCACTACCGCCGCGATATTGGCGGCGCGCACGATCCAGTCAGCGCAAATCTACCGCTCAACTATGCCCGCGCGGGCGTCGATATCGCTGCGGGCAACCGCGCCGTCGAATTGATGAAAGCTGCCGTGAAATCGACCTACACATCGGATGTGCTTGCTGGAATCGGCGCGTTCGGCGGCATGTTCGATGCCTCACGTTTGAAAGCGATGGACTCCCCCGTCCTCGTGGCGTCAACCGATGGCGTCGGCACGAAAACGATGGTCGCCGCGCGTATGAACAAGTGGGATACCATCGGAGTCGATCTGGTCAACCACGGTATCAACGACATTTTGGTGCAGGGCGCGCGTCCGCTGTTCTTCCTCGATTACGTCGCCTCATCCAAGCTCAACCCTGAACAAATCGCGGCGCTTGTCGGCGGCATAGCGGACGCCTGTCGGACAGCAAACTGCGTCCTGATCGGCGGCGAAACGGCGGAAATGCCCGGCGTGTATCAGCCGGAACAGATCGATCTGGTTGGGACGATGGTCGGCGTCGTGGAACGCAGGCGGATCGTGGCTGGAGCGCGCATTCAAGCGGGTGATCGCGTTATCGGTATCGGATCGAGCGGCTTACACACCAACGGCTATTCACTGGCGCGGCGCGTGTTGGACGATCTCGATTGGAACACCCCAATGGACGAACTCGAAGGCGAAACCATTGGTGATGTCCTGCTCTATCCACACAGCTCGTATTTGGAAAGCGTTGAGAAGTTATGGAGCGCAGGCATCGATATTCGCGGTATGGCGCATATCACGGGCGGCGGCTTAGTCGAAAATCCGCCGCGCATCATCCCGCAAGGCTTGGGCGCGGTGATTCAGCGCACTTCATGGGAGAAACCGCCGATTTTCGACTTCATTCAAAAACATGGCGATATTTCCGACGACGAAATGTACCGCGTGTTCAATATGGGCATCGGGTTCATCGTGATCCTGCCGCTTGAACAAGCGGATCGCGCGAACGCGCTGGTTAAAGATGGCGCGATCATCGGACACATCGCCGCCGGAATCGATGGTGTGGTGTTTGAATGACGGCACGGCTTGTTGTACTGATCTCCGGTTCGGGGACGAATCTGCAAGCGATTATCGATGCGATTGCCGCGCGGACACTCGACGCCGAGATCGCGCTGGTCGTCTCGAATCGCAAATCCGCCTATGGACTCGTGCGCGCCGAAGACGCCGAAATTCCCACACTATATCTTCCGCTCAAGCCCTATCTAGATGCCGGACGCCCGCGCGCGGACTATGATCACGATCTTGCAGATTGGATCGTGCCTGCCGCGCCCGACTGGATCGTGTTGGTGGGTTGGATGCACATTCTATCGGCGCCCTTCTTGGATCGCTTTCCGCGCCGCGTGATCAACCTGCATCCTGCCCTGCCCGGTCAATTTCCCGGCAGCGACGCGATTCAGCGCGCATTCGAGGCATATCAGCGCGGCGCGATCACGGAAAGCGGCTGCATGATCCATGAAGTGATTCCCGCAATCGACGCGGGCGCCGTAATCGCGCAAACTGTCGTCCCGTTCATCCTAGACGATACGCTGGAGTCGTTTGCAAAGCGGATGCACGCTGCCGAACACGCGCTGACCGTTGAAGCACTCCGAAAAGTCATCCCACATGAAGTTTGAGACGATTGGCATTCTCGGCGGCGGACAGTTGGGACGGATGCTGGCGCAGGATGCGCGGCGTATGGGCTTGCGCGTGGTCATTCTCGATCCTGATCCCGACTCGTCTGCCGGACAGGTGGCGGATCGTCAGATCGTCGGCAGTTTCCGCGATCCCGACAAGGTGCGCGAACTCGCGGAGTCGTGCGATATCGTCACGGTCGAGATCGAACACGTCGATACGGACACGCTCGAAGCATTGGAACGCGCGGGCGTGCGCGTGCAGCCGTCCGCCGCGACCATCCGCCTGATTCAGGATAAGTACGCGCAAAAAACCCACTTTGCCGCGCAAAATATCCCCCTTCCTGTCTTCACAAACGCACCTGATATCGCCGCTGTCCGTGCCTTTGTAGACGAATACGGCTATCCTGTCGTCTTGAAGGCGAAGCGGCTGGCATACGACGGACGCGGCAATGCTGTGATTCACGCTGAATCGGAGATCGAAGCAGCGTTCGCGGCGCTCGGCGGATACGACTTGTACGTCGAAATGTTCGTCCCGTTCGTGAAAGAATTCGCGGTCATGGTCGTGCGCGGACTGGACGGCGAAATCGCCGCCTATCCTGTCGTGGAAACCATCCAGCGCGACAACATCTGCCAGATTGTGATTGTACCAGCGCAAATTTCGCCGCCGGCTGCACGAAACGCCCTCGACATGGCGCGCGAAGCGGTCAGCCATTTGAGCGGCGCGGGCGTTTTCGGCGTCGAGCTGTTTTTGTTGCCAGACGACACCGTTCTGCTCAACGAGATCGCGCCACGCCCGCACAATTCCGGGCATTACACGATTGAAGCGTGCGCGATGAGCCAATTCGAGGCGCATCTCCGCGCGATTTTGGGCTTACCGATGGGTAATCCGTCGTTACAAGTTGGCGCGGCGGCGATGATCAACATTTTGGGCGCGGAAACGCTGGATGAGACGCTGAAAATGCTCGATGCCGCGCTGACCATCCCAAACGCATCGATTCACTGGTACGGCAAGCGCGACAATCGGCGCGGGCGCAAGCTGGGACACATCACGCTGGTGGGCGCATCCGTCGCGGAACTCGCACCGCGTATCGCCGCTTTAACGAATGCAACGCTTCAGATCGCTGTCCGTCCGTCCGTCGGAATCATCATGGGCAGCGACTCCGACTTGCCGATCATGCGCGCTGCCGCCGAAGTCTTGCGCGATTTCGCTATCCCGTTCGAGCTAACGATTGTCTCCGCGCACCGCACGCCGGAGCGGATGGTCGAATACGCCAAACAGGCGCATCAACGCGGCTTGCGCGCGATCATCGCGGGCGCGGGCGGCGCGGCGCACTTGCCCGGCATGGTCGCCGCGCTTACGCCGCTGCCCGTAATCGGCGTCCCCGTCAAGCTAGAAACGCTTGATGGGCTGGACGCGCTGCTGTCTATCGTGCAAATGCCGCGCGGCGTCCCCGTCGCCACCGTCGCCGTGAATAACGCCGCCAATGCGGGCTTGCTTGCAGTGCGCATCTTGGCGTCGTCCGATCCAACGCTCATGACGCGGATGATCGCCTATCAAGCTGACCTCGCGGCGGGGGTGCTGGCGAAAGTTGAGCGATTGGACACGATGGGCTGGGAAGGATACACGCGCGAATCGTAGGGGCGAGCCAGCGGCTCGCCCCAAATGATCATTACACATACCGCGCATCGCGCCGGGACGCACCTATTGTTATTCCGCGCTCGTCACCGTGAACAGCGATCCATCGCTGCGCCCGAACACGTCTGGCATGTAGAACGCATAGCCCTGCGCAGGCATCGCTTGGAATTCGCCCGGCGTGACCGCGCGCGCCTGATAGCTGTAGACATACGTTCCACGCCGCAAATAATCGCTGTACAGACTCGTCCGCGCATCGCGCAGTTCGGTGTGGCGGAACGCCCACCAACCCCAGAAATAGCGTTCATCGTCGCGGCGCAGCGTCGGCACGTTCGCAAAGCGCGAACTCGTCGTCAAGCGCGGATCGATGCTCTCCAACCCAGACGGCAGCGGATCATCGAGCGCGAAGAAGTACACATCTTCAGGCAGCATCACCGTCAGCCGCACGTTCACGACGTCGCCCACGCCGATGCTCGTAATCGGGTTGCCGTCTGCATCCAGATACTCGCGCGTGACGCCGACGCCGCTATTGATCGCGGGCGTCTGATCGGCGGGCAGTTGCAAATCGAGGAACGCGGTGTAATACAATGCGCCCGTCCCCTCCCCGCGCGCAATCGCCAGCAGGTTAACTTGATCGCGCAGCAGATCGTTGACGGAAATGCTCAGTTCGCGCGACTCGCGGACGGTTTCCGGCGTGACCGTCCCTGTCTCCAAGAGCAGCGAATTGAGGGATAGCGCATAATCATAAGCGCCGTTCAATTCGCCCGTGACGACCATCCAATCGGTGAGCGCAATCGTCGCCCAAACGGTCTCTTGCGTCGTCTCCCAGTGATCACCTTCCCGCGCGATCATCAGCCAGCGGACGACGTTGGGGAGCAGCGGATTGGTCGGATCGCGCTTGATCAGCGCCGACAATACCAGCGAGGTTGTGCGCGTGTTGCTGCCCCAGTTCCACCAATCCGTTTCAGCTTCTTCCCAGTGTGCGCCCGTCGCAGACAAGAGCGCGCTGCTGGTCAGGTCGCTGGTCAGGGTAGCGACATAGGGATTTTCGGGATCGCGTTCCAACAGCGCCATCAACAGATACGAGCGCGCCGCCAGCGACATCAACTCCCGATAGCGCATCAAATTGTCGAAGCGCAGCACATTGAATTCCTCACCCGCACGGACGAGCGTGTAGAGTAAGAATGCCTCGCGGTTGTACTGCCATGTCGAGCGCATCCGGTCGACATTTCCCAAGCGCCCGCGCAAAAACTCGGTCGCACGTCGGATCATGGTTTCATCGATGCGCATGTTTGCATCGCGCGCCGCCATCAAACCGAGCAGCGCATACGCCGTCACATACGTACCGCTCTCCCAATCTGGGAACCAGCCCCAGCCGCCATCGACATTTTGCGCCACTGCCAGCTTGCCCAGTGACAGCGCGACCCCGCTGCTGAGTCCAGCTTCAAGCTCAGGATCGTTGAGTCCGAGCGTCCGCACTGCCCGCAGTGTGACCGCGTTCGGATAGAAGCGGCTGACGGTCTGTTCGATGCACTCATGTGGATACGAACGCAGATAGCGGAAACTTTCCGTCGCCACCGCCGCCAGCGATGGATCGATCTGAATGTTGAGCGCCCCATCGACCCACGTTACATCCGACGGCAGCGCGATTCCTTCGGTGAGCGTCGTCACGTCGGTGATCATGCCCGCCGTCCCCGTCGTATCACGGGCAGCGTAGCGGTAAACCGGAATCAGCCCATCCGCGCCCGTGCGCAGCGTCGGCTTGGCAGCATCGCGGAACCCGTCCGCGCCCAGCGCGTAGAACGTCAAATCGACGCCCGTCACATCAGCAACAAGCGCCATCCAACGCACGCGCGCCCGTCCGCCCGCTGTAATCGTCACCGATTGGGCATTCTCGCCCTCGATGGTCACGCCGTCGGCTTGTATTCCAACATCGACAACCTGTTCGGCATTGGTATTGTTCTGCACAATCGCAGAAAGTTCGACCCGATCCCCCACAACGAAGAAGCGCGGCGCGGTTGGGCGCACAATCAGCGGCAGCGTCGAAATGACTTCCGTCGTCGTCTGTCCAACGCGCGTATCTGCCGTCACCACCCGCGCATCCAATTTCCATGCCGTCAAATTGTCGGGCATCGTCACCGTTGCGGTCGCCCGCCCGTTGGCATCGGTCACAATATGCGGTGCCCACAGCGGCGTATAGACGAAATTGTCGCGTGGATCAAGATTTTCTAAGCCACCCGCGCTGGCACTCTGCGCGCCGCCCATACCATCCAAGTTCGGCAGTAAGCCATCGGTCAGCCGATCCAACAGCGCGTAGAGCGAGACGGTCGTATAGACGGCGTTGCGCTGTGAATTTGGATAGAACGTCTCTAGCAGAGTCGTGCTGTTCGGCGGCAGCAGCGAGAGCGCCGCTTGATCGGTCAGCGCCAACCCCACTTCTGCGTCTGGCACGGGCTGCCCGTTCGCGTCGGTCACAAGCACATCGAACGCCAATTCGCCACGCGGCGCGACGGTGCGCGCCGAAGGCGTGACCTCGACTGTCAACTTCCGCGCGACCGGTTCAACAATCAACCGTATTGTACCCGTCGCATAAATTGGATTCGGCGTGTCAGCGTCGATGCCCTTGACCATCACAACGCTGAAAAAGACAGCGGGCGCGTGATCGTCGGTGATAGGCAGCGGATACAACAGCGATTCATCCGTCGTGCGGATCACCTCATACTGCATCACCCCCGCGCGCTCGACCGTGATCAGCATCGTCACCGCGCCCTCATACGGATTAGGGAGCAGGATTTGCGCGGTCTCGCCCGGACGATAGCCGTCTTTGTCTGCGATCATCGTGACCGAATCGCTCGGTGCGCCGAAATACACCCGCCGCCCGCTGCGCTGCTGTGCCGGAACATAGAAGCGAGTCGTCGCGCTGCTCTCCCGCCCTGCGTCATCCATCGTGACGACGCGCACACGGAATGATCCGGCGTTCGGCGGCTCAAACGTAAATGCAGCCAATCCGTCCGCCTCCGTGCCGACCTGTCCGGTCGTAACCGGGTATTCGCGCACTTCCCAATTGTAGCGCCCGAAGCGTCCTTCAATGGGGAGGCGCTCCCAACGGACTTCGACTGCCTCAACATTCACGATCCGTCCAGCGACGGGTTCGCTCTCCGGCGACACCGTGATGATCTCTGCAACCGCCGCTTCGCCCTGCCGCACGATGCGCGTTGCTGTCCGCACGCCGACATACACATCCGACGAATGGACAAAGACGCTGCTGCGCGCGGTGATCGGCGCGCCGCCCTCGCGTGAAATCGTCCCCTCGACGCCGACGATCACAGGGGTACGCAGCGGCGTTTCCAGTTCAGGAAGCGTGAACAGCGCATTGCCGTCGGCGTCAGTTGGGATCACAACATTCTCGCTCGGCGGTGGGAAATTGAACTCGTTGCTGTCTACGGTCTCATCGTTGAAGCGGTAGCTGCCTTCGCCACGATAATTGAACGATGCGGGCTGCCCTCGGTAATACCAGAACACATCCGCATCCGAGAGCGCGCCGCCGGAATAGTATGCGGCATTCAGCAGGAAGTTGATCGCGTCGCCCTGCATAACCGTGGAATTTTCGACTGTGACCGATGCCCGAAATTCTGGCACGCGGAATTCTGCGACGTTGAACGTGAGCGCGCTATACGACGATGAGTAGCATTCTTCATCGAAGGAATCGCCGTAGCTGTAACAACGATAGCGCGTGAACGCATTCGCACCCCAATCGACGCTCACTTCGTAATCACCTAGCGGAGCATTAGTTGGAATCGTGAACGTCTCGCTGAATGTGCCGAAGCGCGTGACAGAAACATCTGCCTCATGGATCACCGTTCCATAATTGGAGACGCTCACATGAACTTGTTCCACACCGTTGGGGACAGTGAAATTCACATCGTTCTGATCGCGCAGCACGCCGCGAAAATGGACGGGTTCGCCCGGACGATAGATTGGACGATCCGTGTACAAATACCCGCGCGTGGTCTGTAGTTCCGCGTCCGAACCACTGTACCATACGCCATAGGCAGCATCGGCGCGCGCCTCGATCAACACGAATTCATTATCGTTCGGCACGATCACATCGAGCATCGCCACGCCGTCGGCATCCGTCGGCACTGAGATCAGCCTGCGACCACGATGATAGACCGTGACGTTCAACCCCTCGATGGGTTCGCCCGTGACCAAATCGGTCGCCCAGACCAGCGCACCGTCGGGCAGTCGCTTGATGGTCAGATTTGCCGTCACCACTGCCAGCATGAACGACGATACCCCACGACGATAGGTGTAACCCTGAAGATCGCCGCTCTCCATGCGTACCCAGTACAAACCGAGATCGAGCGTTCCGCCTGTCTCTGATGCCAGCAGCACCTCGCGCGGCGCATTGATAGCGCCCGCCGAGTCGAAATCCGCTGTCCATGTGCGCAGCGCATCATCGCGGGTTTGTCGATACGGACGAGTCGCATCATCGGTCTCTTGGTTTGTGTTTCGGTAGGTGGAATAACCCGTTACCAAGCGTTCGTAGCGCAGATCAAACGGATTGATGCTGAACAATTCATAATCGACGCTCGCTGCGCCCGTAACGAGCATCGCCATCCTTGTATCCTCGCGGTGCGCGCCCGTCAGCATAAGATTGCCATTGGTCACGGGGTAGATGCGCGCGGGCGGTGTGCCTGTTCGTAAACGGTAGGTGTAAGGCTCGGCGATCCGGTTGCCATACACATCTTCCGATCCGGCTTGGAGAGTGATCGCGTAAGTCGTGTTATCGCGCGGCAAGAACGACATTTGCAGCACCGTTCCGCGCGAACTGGAATAGGTATAAAAGGTCAGATTTTCCGGCTCTGGTTCAATCGTAATGCGATCCCGGAAGGTCTCTTCGTTCATCGCCGTTTTAAAGACGATATTCGTGGTGATCCGGTAGCCTTCGTAATCGTTACCGACAATGTTCCCAGTGCCGTTGGCGGGGCGCGTCTCCAAGACGCCCGGCGCGGGAACGGTCGTGAAGCGCGCCGTATGCGGTTCAACCAATTCACCACCGCCGCCGCGCGACTGTGCTGCCCGCCCAATTTGATAGCGATAGGTCGTCTCCAACGTCAACAACGCCGACGGCGTGAACGACATGCTTTGACTGTCCTCGCTCCACGCAAAACTCCCGCTGATCGCCTCGCCGCCATTGATTGGTGTCAGCGCGAACGCTGCTTCGGTGCTGGTGCGATCCATCGGCTGATTAAATCTAATCGTGATCGTCGCATCGAGTGGCTGCACTTGGTCACGTCCCGGCGTCGCGCTGATCACACGCGGCTGCACGGTGCTAAACGCGAAGCTATATGCCGCCGCCAGCGATGCACCATCCAGTGCGGTCAGCGAATCGATGGTGACCTGATAATTTGTAGCGCCATTGAGCGGTTCGGACGGCGTGAACGCATAGATCGACGTGTTGATCCACTCCCCCGTACCCTCGACAGCAGGTTCGATGATCAATGGCGATGCCAACACCGCCATATCCGCCGTCGATCCCAACGGCACGACCGGACGATTAAATGACACAACAATCTGCGTATCCGTGTCAATATCGGTGGCATCCGCTTCTGGCACCGTCAGCCCGATATCGAGTGCGCCCACGAGGGCGGGATTGTCCGTTTGTGCGTAACTGACCGACACGCACAACAGGGCAACCAATACGATTAGAAACGATAAGCGTTTTGACATTCCATTCACTCCCGCATTCGGATCGATAGTCTATTTGTACGTCATCCCCATATTCGCCGCCCAACGTTTAACATTCGTTGCCCAACGCATCGGTTGACGATTACCCAACGCCCATTATACTTAGATGTAAGAGATCGTTTTCACAAACGTGATCGACACCTGATTTCGCCGTATCTCCCGTGTGGCGTTAAATCGTCTTTTACATTTGTTTAACAATCATACGCTCTACTGGTATATCACTTCTATTCAGCCGAGTTTGTGGGGAGTTGTGTGTGAATCCGCAGGGTACAGCGTCCAAATTCGTTCCAGAGCAAGTCGATCAGGTTCACCCGCACATTATCCAAGAATGGTATTTTGAGAAACGCATCGCAGCCTATCGTCTGACGAGCGTTTCGCAAGAAATTGTCAATGCGTGGGCGGATATCATCACCAAGACGCTGGAGTCGTGGAGTAAAGAGAAACCTTATCTCGTCTTCCATGACATTTCTAATCCCGGAATCGCATTGCAATACGCGACACTGGTCAACTTCGATCTGATGAATATCGGCGTCCTGCCAACAAGGCGGCAAGGCATCGAGGATATTTTCAATACGCATCCTGGTTGGCAAGCGCGCGTCTCCATTGGCTTCAATCTGTCGGTCTCTGGACAAGTGAGCCAAGTCGTGATGGATCGCATCAAAAATCGTCATCCTGCGATCCTGTATAAAACGTTCTTCAACCGAGAGAAGTCGCTGACTTGGTTGGCAGACGCCATCAAGCCCGCCACTTCCAACGCCGCCGAATAATCGCCCGCCGCCCTTCGCCACAAGGTCAATTCATGTCCTCACTCGCCGGCAGCATTATCAAAAGTTATGAACTCCGTGAATTGGTCGGCGCGGGCGGGTTCGGCGCGGTCTACCGCGCGCATCAGCCTGTCATCGAACGCGAAGTCGCCGTAAAAGTCATTTGGCCCGTCTTCGCCAATCAGCCGAATTTCATTCGTCGCTTCGAGACCGAGGCGCAAGTGGTCGCCGGTCTTGAACATCCCCACATCGTCCCACTCTACGACTTCTGGCGCGAGCCAGAAGGCGCGTATTTGGTCATGCGCTATCTGCGCGGTGGGCATCTGCGCCGAATGATCCAACAGGGCGCACGCACCCTGAATGAGACTGGGCGTATCGTCGGACAGATTGCAGCGGCGCTGGCATTGGCGCACCGTTCCGGTATTGTCCACCGCGATTTGAAGCCCGAAAACATTCTGCTGGACGAAGAAGGCAACGCTTATCTGTCCGACTTCGGCATCGCCCAAATTTTTAGTGGGATTCAGGACACCGATGATGAGTTCGGCTCCATGGGATCGCCCGCTTACGCCGCGCCTGAACAGATCGCGGGCGATGTAACCACCCCACGCGCTGATATCTATAGTCTTGGCATCATCCTATATGAACTCGTGACGGGCAGGCATCCTTTTCCCGATATCGAGGATATGAGCTATACCGAAGTGCTGCGGCGGCGGCGCGTCGAACGTGTTCCCTCGCTCATGCTGGTTCGTCCCGATCTGCCCGCTGAATTGGACGACGTCATTCAGCGTGCCGCCGCCCTCGATCCATCGCTGCGTTACCCTGATGCGCTCTCGATGGCGCGCGCGCTGCAAACCAGCCTGAGCAACGTGCGCGCTGAAGCGATTGCCGTTGAGTCGATCTTCCAAACATCGGAAATGGAACTCGTTCCGAACCCTTACAAGGGTTTACGCGCCTTCCAAGAAAGCGATGCTGCCAACTTCTTTGGACGCGATGCGCTCGTTCGTCAGCTCACCAATCGCCTCAACGAGCCATCAGACGCATCACGCTTCCTCGCCTTAATTGGTCCCAGCGGAAGCGGTAAATCGAGCGTCGTCAAAGCGGGGCTGATTCCGGCGCTCAAACGCGGCGCACTGACAGGCTCGGATCGCTGGTATTTCGTCGAGATGAATCCGGGCGCACAGCCGTTCAAAGAACTGCGTGAAGCCTTGGTCAGCGTTGCCACGAAACCACCGGACGATATTGAAGAGCGATTGGAACGCAGCAAGCGCGGCTTGCTCGATGTGGTCAATCAAATTCTTGCCGACGATTCGGGCGAATTGTTCTTGTTCATCGACCAATTCGAGGAGATTTTCACCCTCTCTGAAAAAGAAGCCGACAGCGCACGCTTTCTCAATAGTCTTTTTACGGCTGTCACCGAGCCGGGCAGTCGTCTGCGCCTTGTGGTCACGCTGCGCGCCGATTTCTACGACCGCCCCCTGCTCTACCCGAATTTCAGCCAACTCATGCGAAAGCGGACAGAAGTCATTGTCCCCATGTCGGCGGAAGAACTGGAACAGGTGATCAGCGCGCCCGCACGACGCAGCGGCGTCACGCTTGAAACCGGACTCGTCGCCGCGATCACCGCCGAAGTCACGGAACATCTCGGTGCGCTGCCGCTCCTCCAATATACACTCAGCGAAATGTTCGAGCATCGACAAGGTAAACTGCTCACCGTTGCCGCCTATCGGCAGTTAGGCGGTGTGCGCGGCTCGTTAGCGCGACGTGCGGAAGAAATTCATACGCAGTTTAGCCCACAGCAGCAAGAAGCCGCGCGGCAAATCTTCCTCCGTTTGATCGCGCTCGGTGAAGGCACGGAAGATACCCGCCGCCGGGCAATGCTGCCCGAACTCACGTCAATTACCACCGAAACACAAAATGTGAACGCGGTTCTCGACGCGCTCGGCAAATCCCGCTTATTGACCTTCGACCGCGATCCGATCACGCGCAACCCAACCGTTGAAGTGACGCATGAGGCGATCATCCGCGAATGGACGCGCCTGCGCACATGGTTGGATGCGGCGCGCGGCGACGTGCGCTTCCAACGGACGCTGGCACAGCTTGCTGGCGAATGGTACGAGTCGGGGCAAGATGCCAGTTTCTTGCTGCGCGGTGCGCGTTTGGAACAATTAGAGCGATGGTCAGAGACGACAACGCTGGCACTTACGCGCGACGAGTCCGATTTCTTGCGCGCGTCGATTGCCGAACGCCAAATCCGTCAAACGCAAGAATTGCAACGTCAAGACCGCGAAACGGCGCTCGAACGGCGTGCGCGAACGCGCCTGCAACTGCTGGTCACATTTATGGCGATCATGACCGTGATCGCGCTCGTCTTGAGCGGTTTTGCCTTCACACAGTCGCAAATTGCCCAGCAAGAGCGCGACAGCGCCGAGATCGCACGCGCCACCAGCGATGCCAGCGCCGTCGTCTCACGCAGTTTGGCGCTTGAGGCGGGCGCGCGCCAAGCACTCAACGACGGTAAAGGCGATTTGGCGCTGCTGTTGGCGCTCGAAGCCAACAACATCCCGCAACCCCCGATCCAATCGCGCCAAGCGTTGACCGAAATCGCGTTCGCGCCCGGTACGCGCCGCACCTTCATTGGACACACCTCCGATGTAACCAGCGTCGATCTCAGCCCGGACACCATTCACATCGTCTCGGCATCCACTGACAGTACAGTGCGCTTGTGGAATACCGAAGACGGCACCGAGATACGCCAATATATTGGTCATCGCGGTGATGTACAGTCGGTCGCGTTCAATCCCGATGGAACGCGCATCGTTTCGGGCGCGTCCGATTTCGTCGCTATTGTGTGGGATGTCGAAACCGGCGCGGAAATCATGCGCCTCACCGAGCATACTGCCCCCGTGTGGAGCGTCGCTTTCAGCCCAAATGGAACGCAGATCGTCACCGCATCCAAAGACGGCACGCTCATTCTATGGGACGCCGCGACAGGCGCGCTCGTTCGGCGTTTCGATGGACAGGGCGCGTCGATCTTATCCGTCGCCTTCAGCGCCGATGGGCAATTCTTGCTTTCAGGCACAGAAGCAGGCAGCATCATCTTGTGGAATGCGAATACAGGCGAACTATTGCGCCGCTTTACTGGACATACCACCACCGTCCAAGATGTTACCTTTTCGCCGGATGGTTTAACGGCGCTGTCTGCCTCTGGCGATACAACCGTCCTGCTCTGGGATATTGCTACAGGCGAGATTGTCCGCCGCTACGAATCGCGCAGCGGCGCGGTCACATCGGTCACATTCCTACCGAATGGGCGTCAACTCTTGTCCGCGACCGTCGATGGTGGGCTGCATCTCTGGGATGTGGACAGCGGCGCGGAAACGCATCGACTGCAAGAACATACCAACGGCATCACCAGCGTGACCATCAGCCGCGATGGAACGCGCGCTGTCACCGGATCGATTGACCGTACCCTGCGGCTGTGGAACATTAGCGACGGACGCGAAGCACAAATCTTTGTCGGACACACCCGCCGGATCAGCGATATAGCATTCAGCGCCGATGGTACGCGCATTTTCGCCGCATCGGCTGACGGCAGCTTTCGCGCGTGGAACAGTAGCGATTCCACAGAAACGCAGAATTTGATCATCGCCCCAAACGCCTTACGCTCGATGGCAATCACCCCATCCGGCGATAGGGGCTACTTCGGCACATCGGACGGTGACATCTTAATCTGGGATTTGAACCAGGGGCGTGAAATCGGGCGCTTGAGCGGACACGACGATGCGGTACAAACACTGGCGCTCGACCGATCTGGGACACGGTTGCTGTCGGGCGCACAAAACGGTGACATGTTCCTATGGGACATCCCAAATGCCACGATCTTGAGCCGTTTGCTCGGACATTCGGGCGCGATTTTCAGCGTTGAGTTCAATGCCGACGGAAGCGCTGCACTCTCTGGATCGACGGAAGGCGAACTTTTCCTGTGGAATTTGGAAACTGGCGACATTGCCGAACGCTTCGCCGGACACACGGGTTCAGTGTTTGATGTCGCATTCAGCCCCGATGGGCGAACTGCCCTATCCGGTTCGCAAGATGGTTCCGTCATGTTATGGAACATCGAGGGGCGCGCGCTGCAAGCGCGCCTTTTGGGTCATGCCGCCCCAGTTCTGAGCGTCGCATTCAGCCCCAATGGACACGCTGCCGTATCCGGTTCGGTTGATGCCAGCATGATCGTTTGGGATGTGAGTGCGCGCGCCCGCGCACAGCAGTTCGACAACTTGGGGGCGACCGTGTTTGAGGTTGCGTTTAGCCCCAACAGTGATAGCGTATTGTCTGGGCAGGAATTTGGCATCCTACGACTTTGGCGCGCTGATGAGACGCCCAATGTCATTGCATGGGCGCGTGAAAATCGCTATATCCGCGATTTCACCTGCATTGAACGCGAACAATTCCGTATCCAACCGTTGTGCCTCTAAACAAAACGAGGGTTCCATGTTGGAACCCTCGTTCGTTCTTCATTTTGTATGACGCCAATTGCTAAAAGTCGAAGGTGATTAACCAAGGAAACGATCATCACGTCGATGATCGTTTTCCTCATGATACATCACTCGTTACGTTCAAGGGTTGGCTTCAGGCATCGCATAGACAACCTCGATCCAAACATCCGTTGACAACTCGAATTGGAACTCCAAGAGCTGGCGTTCAAGCTGATATTGTGCCGCAGGTATGGGCGAAACTTCTATCAACCGTGCGCCCGATGGGAGCGTAATCTGCACATTGACCGGTTCAGCGCGCGTGCCGGGTTGCTTCTGAATCAACAACCGATAGCGCCAATTTGTACCGAACGGTTCAACGACATTACTGGTGGTATAGTTCAGTTGATAACGTTCCGACAAATTGTACGGTACGAGTATCAGTGATACGAAATCCGTATGGGTTGGGGTTGTATATACTTCGGCAGCGCGCAAGCTGTTATCCGACGTGCTGTTCAATTGGCTGCCAATTGGCACGAACACCTGCTGCATCGTGAAGTAATCACGCTGTCCGTGATACTCCTCATTGACGGCGGGATCGTTGGCGGCTAACCGTTCCGGGTAATCGTACAAGATCGTCGCGCGCCCATTGACCGAACCATCCGATTGAATATCCGCATCGTAGGTCACTTGGCGTAACACCGAATGATTGGACTTGTTGCCCAAGTTCGCATCCGCGATCATGAGATAATCGTGACCAATGCCCGACTGCTGCTCGCCCGCCCAACCGAGCAATCGAACGGCTTCATTCAAGCGTTCATCCGCGAAATACAGCATCAAATGTTTCTCTTGCAGCGCGCCCAACGCCGCGCCCAAGACGCGCGAACTGAGTTCGGGATCATCCTCGATCTGCTGCCAACGCTCAAAGATTGCCCGATAGACAGCGGCGACGAAAACTTTGTGCGGCTCTAATCCAATACTGTACGCGCGAATGTCATAGACCACATTGCGGAAGTTATTGGTATTGACGGTTACACCGTAACCCGGCACCTCGACATCGCCCAACGCATTCAGAATCGCCAAGAAACCATCAATGTCGATGGCAAGAACGCCATCAACGGGCGAACGCGGATTGTTCCCGTTGTTGTAGAACCAAACTGCCATGCGTGCGGTCGAGGGAAAATCAGCATACCAGCTACCGTCCCATGCCATATAAATCGGCTGCTGTGACCGAATCCACCACGACGGCACCGCCAGTTGACTGGCAAACGATTCCGGTGGGGGATTGGGTTCGCCCGATCCCGACGGGCGGTAATTATAGTCAGTGATCCGTGCATTCCGCACGGTCAACCATCCAAACGTGCTGATAAAACCGCCTGATGGTCGGATTTCATCGTTGTTTTGGGACAAGATGAGATAATTGCTGTCACTGTTTCCCAAACCAAATGCGGTTTCGAGCAATTCTGGCATTTGCAACAGAATGTTGTTGACTTGATCGAGTTGTTGACTGTAGCCGCGCAGCTGCTCGACCGCCAATAGCGACTCACCAGAGAGTAAATCCAGATCAATCGAATCGAGCAGTGATTGCGCATAGATTAACCGTTGTTGGGCGTTAGCGAACTGTCCCCGTCCAAGATTGAGCAATTCAACCGTGCGCTCGCCGGACGAGAGCTGTGCGACATCAATTTCAGCAGATTCACCGTTGAACAAGAGAAATAAGGCAGGCTGCAACCCGTTCAAAATGTCTTTCGCGGCGTGCGCCAATTCAACGGAAACATCAAGCGAAATCATTGTTGATTGCAGTTCAGGGTTGGCTTGCGAGATCGAGCGCAAAAATCCAACCTGCTCTCGTGAAGCCCACAATGTCCCGGCAAGTTCGTTGATCGACTCTTGCAACCGATTGAAGTCCGTCAGCGTCAACTCGTTACCGCGTTTGCCGCTCACGTCGTTCAATACGCGCGTCAAGTTACTGTAGGCTGCCTGAACTTTCGTCTGTGCATCGGCGGTAACAACTAACGTTCCAACCACAACGACCGCGACAATAGCGATGACAATCATCAAGACTGTCAAAATACGAATATTTGCCAGCCCCCGCCGCGTTTGCCGAACCCATTTTGGGCTGCGTTTTTTGCGCCGTCGATTGCGTTGATCACGTGTGGGTGCATTGGGAGCCAGCACAACACTGTCCGTCGTTACGGGTTGGATCGGTCGGGTATCTTCAGTAAAACTGGTGGACAATTCGTTTAGCCCCTCACTCCGGTGGCGAACACGACCGATCAATCGGCGCTAATTGCATAAACTTTATCAGCTTGCATAATATGATGAAGATGGCTCAGGACGACATTCGCATCATGCGGGGTTTCATTGACGAGTTTATCAACCAATCCCCAAAACACAGAAGGCGTATAGCCGGTCTCCCATTTGTTGAGTCGAATGATATTCGGATGAATCGTTTCATCCGGCGCTTCGGTTCCATTATACAGTTCTTCGTGCATCTTTTCGCCGGGACGTATGCCTGTGAACTTGATGTCGATATCAGTATACGGACGTAATCCGCGCATTCGAATCATCCGTTCCGCCAGTTCAACGATGCGCACTTCTTCCCCCATCCGCAGGATGAAAATATCATCGCCCATTGTGATACAAGCGGCATGGATGATCAGATTGACGGCTTCGGGAATACTCATGAAGTAGCGCATCATGTTTTTATCGGTCACAGTGACGGGCCCGCCGCTGTCAATCTGCCGATTGAACGTCGGTACAACGCTCCCTCGACTGCCCAAAACATTGCCAAAGCGGACTGCTGTGAACAACGTCTGACAATTTTCACGCTGCGAAACGGTATGAATCATCAATTCGCATAGACGTTTGGTTGCCCCCATGACGCTGCTCGGATTGACGGCTTTGTCGGTCGAAATCAGCACGAACCGCTCTGTCCGATATTCTGTCGCCAGCTCGACGAGATTGCGCGTTCCCACGACATTTACGCGCAGCGCCTCGGATGGATAATATTCCATCATCGGGACATGCTTGTACGCCGCCGCATGGAAGATGATTTGTGGCTGAAAGCGCAAGAAAATCGGACGCAGCGTGTTTTCAATCGACACATCGACCAACGCGGGAATGAGTTCGATATTGGGAAACCGCGTGTTCAATTCCGTAATCAAATCGTGCAAGCCGCTCTCATTATTATCGAGTAGTACAACTCGTTTTGGCTCGTAGAGCATCACTTGTCTGCTCAATTCCGCCCCAATCGATCCGGCTGCCCCTGTCACAAGAATGACGCGATTAGTCACTGGGCTGAGATCGACATTTTCGTGACGACTAATGACACTGCGACCGATCAAATCTTCGATCTGGATGTCACGCAGCAGCACCGCATAATTCTGTGTATTTACAGCGGCGAAGATATCAGGAACGACCTTGATGAGCGCCTTCGTTCGTTCGCAAAATCCAACAATTTCTCGGAAACTTGCGCCGCTGATGTTGTGGACAGCGAGAACGATCAAATCGACCTTGTATGAATCGACAACGCGCACAATATCGTAGCGTGTACCCAGTACGCGGCAGCCTTCGACATACATCTCTTGCTTGGCTGGATCATCATCGATAAATCCCACGATTGAGTAATCGTTGTTGGGGAAACGATGCTTCAACCGCCAGACCAAAGATTGGCCAGACTCGCCCGCCCCTACAATGAGGACATGCGTCTTCGTTGGCATTGGCAGCGATGACATCCCGGCGCGCACCCACAAACGCCAACGCCACTCCAAGCCGCTAATCAAGCGCGAACGATAGCGAATTGCCACGAAAGCGCACAAAGTCAACAAATTGCCCACCAAAACGACGCTCATGGGGAGCGGTCGCGGCTGCGCGATCAAATTGTAAGCGGTAAAAACCAGCGTATCCACTGTCACCGCATAAATAATGATGCGAACCTCATGTCCGCTGGTTTGCTCCCAAATTCGCTGGTAGACGCCGAACAAATACAACATCAACACCATGATGACGACGTTGAATAAAATGGGCCCGATACTTTCATCGGCGATCAAGTTGGCGTTGGCAGCACGTGCAGAGAATACAATCGCGTAGGCGGCAATCACCGCGCAAGTATCGATGATTACAGCAGGTAACAATCTATGATAATACCGTCGATATTTTTTCGCAGGGGTTTGGGCTGTGTTTTGGTACATGGACATATCTCTCTACTGCGCCGATCCCACCAAAACAAAGATATCAATCTAATGGTGTTAAAGCGCAACACATTACCCAGTTGAGGGAACAACACCGTTCAACATACGCTTATTTCTGGGTCAACGGCGCAACCTATAAAGTCTATTGATTGTTTTACACTATAATGCCGCGTTCGGCTAGAATGAAAGTCCATATGGCTACAATAAACGCGGCGTCTCAACTGCTCCAAACCCAGCAGATGCGAATTCGCTCAGACTAGGATATACTCGTCAATATTCACGTTCAATCGTGCAACAAGTCATGCTTCGATTGTGTACTCCTCTAGACGTATTGACAATTGAGGGGGGTTAAACTACGATGGACGTGATCGCTTGTTTTTTACCGAAGCTAGGATACACTAACGACGAAACCGCTGGTTCGTCTGCTACATGAGGAGGCTGTATTCATGCAAGTCCGACGTATAACCCCGCTCCTAGTCATCGTGGTTACGGCGCTAATGCTCCTGGCTGTTTCGCAGGTTGCAATCGCCCAAAACCTTGATACTTGCCCTGCTCTCGTCAATAACGCGCTGACCCAAGTTGGGGTCAACTGCGCTGGCATGGCACGCAACACCGCGTGCTATGGTTTCCGTGACATCACCAAAGGCGTTGTTGAAGGCGACGTTGACCCAAATTTCACATGGACGCCCGATCAACCAGAGCCGGGTGCGCGCATTGAATTGACGACAACGGAAGCAATTCAGACCGGTCCCTTCGACCTGTTGAACCGTACATGGGGTTTAAGCGTTCTGGAACTGCAAGCGAACCTCCCGAACACGCTCGCTACTCCCGGTGTCCGTATGATGGCACTCGGTGGCGTCGAAGTTGAAAATGGCGTTGAACCCGCTGATGCCTTGATTTTGCCGCCTGCGGGCATCGCAGCCAACACCAGCCGTACTACCAATCTGCGTAACAATCCGGATGCGCCAGGCTGGGGATCGCGGATTATCGACAGCGTGCCGCCCGCGTCTACCTTTGAAGTAGATGTGGTCAGCGATGATGGCGGTTGGGCGCGTGTTGTGTTCAACGGTCGTCCCGGTTGGGTCAGCATCGCCGACCTCAGCACGACGGGTGATTTGAGCAGCCTGCCCGTTGTCGGACCGGAAACTTATACGCCCTACCAAGACTTTTACTTCCGCGTTGGCATCGGTGGTCCTCGTTGCGCGGACGCACCGTCGTTGCTGTTCATCCAAAGCCCCAACAATCCGGTTCTCAGCACAACGGCTGCCAACCTGAAGGCGGACGCACTCTTGTCACCCGCCGCCCAACGCAGCACCGTCGTCCCGTTGTCGGTCATGCTGCGCGTCTTCGATGCGGATATCGAAGTCGAAGGCTCGATTGTGGCGCGCTCACTGCCGCCCGGCGATGATCTGGGGACGCAAATCCAACTGATTAACTTGTTCGGTCTCCTACGCATTTACCCCGATACCCCCGGCGAAATCATCGTTCCGCCCGGCTTCGTCACGACGCTCAATCTGTTGACGACGCCTGCCAGTCTCGGTATCGAAGGTGATGATGACGAACGTGCACCCATTGGTCGCTTCAGCCAGCCCGTCCCGCTGTCGCAAGCCGAGTTGAACGCGCTGGGCATCGTCGGTCTCCTGACCAATCCGACCTTTGGCGTGTTCGATACCCCGGTCGTACCACCGCGCGTCATCCAAGCCTCGTCGGGCGGTGGCGCGGTCGCAACCCTCGTCTGCACGGATCCGGATCAGTGCGCCGCAGTTCAGGCACTTTGCGCCAGCGGCGTGCTGCCGCCCGCAACCTGTGCAGTGTTCAGCTTCTAAAGCTGCCGATACACCGGACTCACCGTTGAAATTAAGCCCTCACAGGGTACACTTGTGAGGGCTTTTTCGTATTTTCGTCCCATAGGACATGAATGACATATATTTACATCGCGTATGAGCCAGTGGACTACGCTTTAGCGACGCATGTTAAGGCGACACTAGAGGGCGAAGGTTACACGAGCTGGTTTGATGAAACGCGGCTCGACCCCAGTGCGCATCCCACGCAACCGCGTATCGAAGATGTCATCTATTCGTCAATCAGCGTGATTGGGATCGTACCGCAATCCGGCACGACGCCGCTGTTGATGAACGAAACCGGCTATGCCCGTTCGCTTGGCAAAACTGTCTTTTGGGTGCAATCTGCCAGCGACATGGATGCAGTCATCGCAGGATTGCAGCGTACCGTATTGGGTGAAGGTACGAATTCAATCGCACTGCCACAACCTTTCGACTATAACCGCCTCGAAATGCAAGAAGCGGCGAACACACCACCACGCGAGTTGTTCATCCTTGGCGGTGTCGTGACGACTGCGTTGATGCTTTTGGCGCTGTATGGGCTTGTGATCGCACCTTTCGCCGTGACGCCACCATCTGCGTTCACCGCAACGGCTGAATCGCGCTTATTGATTTTGACTTTATCGGCGATCCCGACTGAAATTGGCATCGCTGCGACCCCAACGCCCTTTAGATTGCCCACGTTGCCTCCACAAAACACTAGTATTGCACTCGCACCTCCACCAACGTCCACCATCGATGCGCTCAGAGCGTCAGCAACCGTTATCCCACTTGTTGCACCCTTGAGTCCATCGACCATCGCACCATCAGCAACCCCAACGTCGCTGCCGACCACAACGCTTACTGCTGTCCCGATAACGCCCCTCGCGGCGACGTTATCGAATACCGAGCGCACGCTGACCGCCCTGGCGATCATGTTGACGCAAGTCGCCGTCGAGACCAACGCTAACGTGAGTGCCGGGGGCAGTGAAGCAACTGAAATCGCCCCGCCCTCCACAGCGACGCCGAGTCTTACGTCTACGCTCGCCCCCACGTTGACAGCGACCACAGCGCCGAGTCTCACCCTAACGCTCGCGCCAACATCAACACTGATACCGAGTTTTACGCCTACGATAATGCTCACAGCAACCCTCGCGCCAACATTGACAGCGCTACCCAGTCTTACGTCTACGCCAACGTTCACTGTAACCCCGCCGCCGCCAACGTTGACGCTGACCACAACAGCGCCACCGACATTCACGTTGACTGCGACGGCAACCTCAACAACGCCACCAACATCCACATGGACGCCATCGCCACTGCCGACACTAACGTTTACGCCATCGCCGCTCCCAACGTTGACCGCCACGCAAACAGCGTCACCATTCCCTACATTTACGCCGACCCTAACGCCCACGCTCGAACCAACAGCGGACACATCACAACTGCCTGCGGGTTATGATAATCGACAGTGGACGCCAAACGTTGGCGTATATCAAGATATCAGCCTCGTTTTCGTGCCAGCCGGATGTTATGTGACGAGCAGCGCCGACGCCAGCGCTGAACCACAAGAAATTTGCGTGCCGGACTTCTGGATCGGGCAGTATGAGATAACGAATGGGCAGTATGCCGCGTGCGTGAATGCGGGGGTGTGTTCACCGCCTAACAGTTTTAGCTCCAGTACGCGCGCCAGCTACTATGGCGATGCCATCTTCAGCAATTATCCGGTGATCAACATCACTTGGAACCAAGCCGCGGTCTATGCTGAATGGATCGGCGGGCGACTGCCAACTGAACACGAATGGCGCTACGCCGCACACGGACCCGCGAGCTTCTTATATCCGTGGGGCGACGACGAACCCAACGCTAGCTTGCTCAATTTCAACGATCTGCTGCAAGATGCGACCGAAGTCGGGCGTTTCCCGCAAGGGGCAAGCTGGGTTGGCGCGCTCGATTTGGCGGGCAACATTTGGGAATGGACTGCCCCTGGTCCGAACTCAACGGCTGCACAGCTCCCTGATGATGCAGTGATTGCGGGCGGCTCGTGGAATTCGTTCGGCAGTTTGGTACAAGCAAACTACGCTGCGCCCAAGCCGAAGGACGAGAGCGATGTCTATACAGGCGTTCGCATCGCCTTCGATCCATCAATCTTCAGCGGCGAATAGTTTAAGGCGTTCGATGGGCGTGGATCATTCGCGCCCATCAACATGATTTAATAGCCAAACTCCATGCTTCCGTTTTATCTGCTTGTATCCATAGTAAGATCAGCACAAAGTCGGATTTCGCTCATGGCAAAATCCGTTAAGGTTGGATGTGTGACGCATAGGGAATATCAGTGAACCGATAACGTCCACACTGAACCCTCAAAACCTTGTATCTGTATTTATTCACCTACCCGTGCAGACCGCATTTTGCCCCAGTCCTATTGGGTTCATTATGTGTTTCTTGGGTTCAAATTTGTGGATTTTGAGCTTAATCCCATGGATAGGTGAATAAATACTTGTATCTGGAGTTTCATCTTGTCTGTTCAAACACACGTACAATCAGTATCATCGCCAGTCGTCGATCTGAAACCGACGCTTGCCAAGAATGGGTTTTCAGGGCTGTGGCGGCTCGTGCGCGGCTATCGTCTGATGTACGTCGGCGCGATTTTGGCACTGGCGCTGATGGCATTGTTCAACACAGCGAAATTCTTGCTTGTGGGTCACTTGACCGACAACGTTCTCACGCAGTCGGTAGACGATCTTCCACTCAGCTTACTTGCCATCGCGCTCGGCTTTATCGGATTGGCGCTCTTTCAAGGCTTTTTCGCGTTCTTGAGCGGCAGGCTGGCGGCGCAAGTGGCGGAAAGCATGGGGGTTCGGCTGCGCGATTTCTTGTTCGATCACATCCAGCGCCTCCCCTACACCTATCACGACAGCGCCAAGACGGGCGATCTGATTCAGCGTGCCACATCGGATGTAGAGTCGATCCAACGGTTCTTCTCTGAACAGGCGACGGGCGTAGGGCGCATCTTGCTGCTGTTTTTCGTCAACTTACTGGCGGTGATGACGCTGCATTGGCAGTTGGGGCTGTTATCGGTGATTGTGATCCCGGTCGTCGTTGCCACATCGATTTTCTTCTTCCGACGCGCCTCCACCGCCTTCGACTTGATGCAAGACGAAGAGTCGAAGCTGACGACAACGCTGCAAGAGAGCTTGACGGGTGTGCGCGTGGTCAAAGCATTCGCGCGCCAAGACTTCGAGGAAACCAAATTCGAGCATGATAACCTGAACCGCTTCAAGCGCGGTCGGCGTCTGCTGCTGATGCACACGTTCTTCTGGCCCCTGACCGACATCATGACCGCGACGCAAATGCTCTTCGGCTTCTTCGTCGGCGCGTTGTTGGCGATCAGCGGCGAAATCTCGATTGGGACGTACATGGCGTATGCGGGCTTGGTGATCTACATCATCTTCCCCATCCGCGAATTGGGACGCCTGATCGTGCAGATGGCAACAGGCATGGTGTCGTACAAGCGCATCTCGGAAGTGATCAAGGCGGATCGGGAAGATTTGGGCTTCGATGTACCGCCACCCGTTAAAACATTGCGCGGCGAGTTCACATTCAAAGAGGTGACCTTTGCCTATCGCACCGGCGACGCTGTGTTGAGAGACATCGATTTCGAGATCAAACCAGGTCAAACGGTCGCGCTTTTGGGTTCAACCGGGTCGGGCAAAACGTCACTCGTGAACCTGCTGCCCCGTTTCTACGAATATACACAGGGGAGCATCAAACTCGACGGCATCGAATTGAACCAATATCCGCGCTGGTTCTTGCGTCAGCACATCGGGATCGTGGAACAACAGCCGTTCTTGTTCTCGCGCAGCATCCGCGACAATATCGCCTTTGGGTCTGGGCGCACCGTCACGGACGCCGAGATCGAAGCGGCGGCGAAAGCGGCGGCGCTGCACGATACCATCGTCTCCTTCCCCAACGGCTACGGTACACTCGTCGGTGAAAAAGGCGTTACCCTATCCGGCGGGCAAAAACAGCGCATGGCGCTGGCGCGAACCCTGCTCAAGAATCCGCGCATCTTGATTTTGGACGACGCGACATCGGCAGTCGATACGGAGACCGAATCGCAAATCCGCGAGGCGCTGTTGGGCTTGATGGAAGGACGAACGACATTCCTGATCGCCCATCGCATTCAGAGCGTGATGATCGCAGATTTGATCCTTGTCATGGACAAGGGGCGCATCATTGAGCGTGGCACGCACGATCACCTGATGACACAGGGCGGCGTGTATCGGCAAATTTATGAAATGCAAGCACAGATTGAACTCGAACTCGAAAGGGAATTGAACCGTGTCGGACTTTAACTTCGAGGAAGAGGAATTTACCTCACAGTTCAATGGTGGGACGCTGCTGCGCATCGGCAAGCAGCTCAAAGCCCATAAACGGCTGACAATCACGTTCTTGATCGCCGTCGCCATCGTCTCGCTGATGGAATCGGTATTCACGTATATCGGGCGCATGATCATCGATCAAGGCATTTTGGGACGCAACCCGACACGCTTGGTCGAATTGGTTGTCACCTACGGCGCGCTGATCGTCGTCCAAGTTGTGTGCGTGTTCATCTTCATCTACTGTGCCGGGATTTTGGGCGAACATATCCGTTACGGGCTGCGCAAACAGTTGTTCAGCCACTTGCAGAAATTGTCGCTGTCCTATTACGACCGGACACCCGTTGGCTGGATGATGTCGCGCGTGATGTCGGACTCAGAGCGGATCGCGGACTTGGTGACGTGGGGCTTGCTCGATACGGTGTGGGCGATACTGAACATTGCGACGGCGCTGTTCTTCATGGCGACGATCAATTGGCAGTTGACGCTGATCGTCGCGTTGATCGTCCCTGTGCTGTTGTATATCGCGGCGTGGTTCAAGCAGCGCATCTTGATGGAATACCGCGAGTCACGCAAGACCAATTCGTTGGTCACGGCAAGCTATAACGAAACGCTGAACGGCGCGCGCGTGATTCAGTCACTCGGTCGCCAAGATGAGAATTTGCGCGAATTCCGCGAAAAGACTGCCAGGCTGTACCGCTCGAACTATAAAGCGGCGTGGTTTTCGGCGCTGTTCCTGCCTTCTGTCCAATTGATCGCGGCATTCGCGGTCGGCGGGATCGCCCTGTACGGCGGCTGGCAGTATACGGCGGGCGGCATCTCGTTGGGCGGCATTCAGGCATTCATCACCTACATCACATTCATGATTTGGCCCATTCAGGATATGGCGCGCGTCTATGCGTCGATGCAGCACGCTATCGCATCAGCGGAACGCTCGTTCTCGCTGTTGGACACCAAGCCGGAAATCGTGAATCGCAAGGATGCGGTCGATCCCGGCACGCTCAGCGGCGATATCCACTTCGACAACGTGACGTTCTACTACGACGAGAACAAGCCCGTGCTGACCGACTTCAACCTGACGGTCAAAAGCGGTGAGATGATCGCCCTCGTGGGCGCGACGGGCAGCGGCAAGAGTACGATTGTCAACCTGCTCTGCCGCTTCTACGAGCCGAAACGCGGCGCGATCACGATTGGTGGACGCGATTACCTGTCGTTCACGCTGGACGCGATCCAATCGCGCATCGGCGTCGTGCTGCAAACACCGCATCTGTTCAGCGGCACAATCCGCGAAAACATCCGTTATGGGCGCTTAAACGCAACGGACGCTGCCGTGGTCGAAGCGGCGAAAGTCGCGGGCGCGGACGAATTCATCATGGCGCTCGACAAAGGCTACGATGCCGAAGTGGGCGAAGGTGGTATCTTGCTCTCGGTGGGACAGAAGCAGTTGATCAGCTTGGCGCGGGCGGTACTGTCCGAACCTGAACTGCTCGTCATGGACGAAGCAACCAGTTCTATCGACACCCTCACCGAGGCACTGATCCAGCGCGGAATGGAACGCCTGATGCAGGAGCGCACCAGCTTCGTGATCGCGCATCGCCTTTCCACGATCAAGCGCGCGGATCGCATCCTCGTGATCGATGCGGGGCGCATCATCGAGAACGGCACGCACGCGGAACTCTTGCGCTTGGGCGGTCATTATTATGATCTGTACACCAAACAGTTCCGGCGCGAGATGTTCGAGGACGCCGAACAAGACTTCTTCGGCGCGGACGGCGTAGCTGAAAACGCGACATTGGAGACCACCCCCGCCTAGTCTGTCGGGGTTTGCCGCTGGCAATCCCTCATCCTATGTCTCGTTTGACCAATAGAATGCCGGGAATCATTGCGATCCCGGCATTTTTCGTTATGCGACTTTTGCGGTAAGATGGTAGGCAATTCACTCCCTATCTTAACATGATGGAGTCGCAGCGGTGTCTGAACCACGCCCCTTGACCTTTGTCTTGATATCCAGCGCCTACAAAGGCGACGAACTCATGCGCGCCCTTAAGAAAGAGGGCTGCAAAGTGATCCTGCTCACGGAAGAGTCGCTGCGCAATGAGCCGTGGCCCCGCGAAGCCATCGATGAAACCTACTATTTACCCGATCTGCGCCGCTATCAAGATGTGATTCACACAGTGAGCTACATCGCGCGTGGGCAGCGGATCGATTACATCATGCCCATCGACGAATTTGAAGTCGAGATCGTCGCCCAACTGCGCGAACACATGCGCTTACCGGGAACGCGCGTCACGCCTGCGCGCCAGTTCCGCGACAAGCTCACGATGCGCGAAATCGCGCAGCGAAGTGGCATTCTCGTCCCCGACTTCATACAAATCCTCAACTACGATGACTTGCGCGCCTTCTTCGAGCGCGTGCCAGCACCTTATGTCCTGAAACCGCGCACGGAAGCCGGCTCAATGGGCGTCGCCAAGATGGACGACAGCGAGCGCGTCTGGCGCAAGTTGGATGAATTGGGCGATGCGCAATCGTTTTATCTGTTGGAGAAATACATTCCCGGCGAGGTCTATCACGTCGATTCGCTCGTCGTGAACAAAAAAGTCGCCTTCACCAGCGCACAAAAATACTTCAAGCCGCCGATGGATGTGTATCAAGGCGGCGGGGTGTTCGCCACGCGCACGTTGGAGCGCACCAGCGACGATGCGAAGGCGCTCAAAGGCTTCAACGAAGATGTGATCGACGCGCTCGGCATGGTCAATGGGGCGACGCACATCGAATTTATCAAGAGCAGCGCCGATGGTAAGTTCTACTTCTTGGAGGCGGCGGGGCGCGTCGGTGGTGCATTCATCTCCGATTTGCTGGAACATACATTGGGCGTGAATCTATGGCGCGAATGGGGCAATCTCGAAGTCGCCCTGCTGCGCGATCAGAAATACAAAATCCCAAAAGTGCGCAAGAATTACGGCGGCTTGATCGTCTGCCTCGCGGGGCAACAATACCCCGATCTATCGGCGTACAACGACCCGGAGATCGTCTGGAAAGCCGATAAACCCTTCCACGCCGCTATGATCGTCGTCTCACCCGATCCGGCGCGCGTCGAGACGCTGCTCACCGATTACACCGTTCGTTTCGGGCGCGATTTTCTGGCGGTCGCCGCGCCCGTGGGCGTAACACGCACTGGACAGGCGGGTTAACTCACGATCCATGTTCCCGACCTTTAACCCCAACTATCCATATGCCAAACCGGGCAAGACCGCCCTGCTCTCCACGCCAGAGCGCGTGAGCGCGCCTATCGAATATGCGGGACGCGGCGTCGTGATCGCGTTCGTGGACGCGGGCTTCTATATGCACCCCGATCTCGGCGCGCGCGTCTTGGTTCACGCCGATGCCACCACCAAGCATGTGATCGAACAGCCGCGCGTTATGGAGAGCAGCGATCTGAGTTGGCATGGGCAAATGACCAGCGTCATCGCGTGCGGCGACGGGCGCACCTCGAACGGGCGCTATCGGGGCATCGCCAGCGAAGCGCAAATCGTCCTCGTCAAAGTGAGCAATCCACGCGGCGGCGTCAAAGAAGCCGACATCTTGCGCGGCTTGTCATGGGTTTACGACACACGCCACCACTACAACGTCCGCATCGTCAATCTTTCGGTGGGTGGCGACGAATTCAGCGCCGATCCCGATCACCCGATTCATCGCATGGTACGTAAGCTGGCAAATGTCGGGGTGGTCGTGATCGCCGCGGCGGGCAACTCCAACCGCGACTCGCTCGTCCCCCCTGCCAGCGCGACGGGGGCGATTACCGTGGGCGGCTACAGCGACAACAACACGCTGGATCGCGCCCAATGGACGATCTATCACCACGATTACGGCGTCGATACCGACGGCACGCACAAGCCGGAAATCCTCGCGCCCGCTGAGTGGATTCCATCGCCCATTTTACCCGGATCACTCGTGGATCGAGAGGCGCGCTGGCTTGCTCCCCTGCTCACCCGCGAACCCGATAAGGCATTAAAACGTCTGCTGCAAAAAGGCTACAACGACTTGGGGATCGATGCGACGATGGCGCGTCAGCCCGATGATCGGCTGTACCATATGCTGCAAGCGCGCATCAATGGCTACAAGCTGATCGACAAGGCACATCAACACGTCGATGGTACCTCCGTGAGCGCCGCGATTGTGTCGTCGGTCGTCGCGCAGATGCTTGAAGCCGAGCCGCGCCTCACCCCCGAAGAAGTGCGCGCCATCTTGACCACTACCGCTAAACCTTTACCGACGGTGCCGGGCTATCGGCAAGGCGCGGGCGTCATACAGCCCGCCCGCGCCGTCCAGATCGCCGCCCATATGCACGCCCGATAGGACAAACAACATCATGCACCGTGAACATCACCGCTGGCACAGCCCGTCGCTCGACCGAACGATGGAACTGCTCGTTTTCGGACACGCGGGCGCGCGCGCCATTGTGTTCCCTACCTCGCGCGGACGCTTCTTCGAGTGGGAGGATCGCGGATTGATCGCGGGACTGCGCGAACCGTTGGAGCGCGGTTGGCTGCAACTGTACTGCGTGGACAGCGTGGACAATGAAAGCTGGTACAACTGGGGCGCGCATCCCGGCTATCGCGCGTGGCGGCACAATCAATATTTGCACTATATCTACAGCGAAGTCATGCCGCTCTCAACGAGCAAGAACAGCAATCCATTCCTCATGACGATGGGCGCGAGCTTCGGCGCGTTCCATGCGGCATCATTCGGGCTGAAATACGCCGACAAAGTGGATCGCGTGATTGGTTTGAGCGGATTGTATGACATTCGACGCTTCACGGGCGGCTACAGCGATGATATGGTGTATTTCAACAATCCGACCCAATTCATCGAACACGAATGGGAAGCACATCGGCTCGCGGCGCTGCGCCATGTCGATATCATCCTCGTGGTGGGCAACACCGATCCGTTGGCAGCCAGTTCGCGCGATTTTTCTGCCGCGCTGTGGCGCAAGGGCATTGGCAACGCCCTGCGCGAATGGGATGGCTGGCAGCACGATTGGCAATATTGGGAACGAATGCTCAAGCATTATTTGAACGGTCACGATTAGATTTTTGGAGAAAATGATGTCTGAAAACACGCCCATCAAGATCGGATTATTCGTCGGACGCGAATGGTCATTCCCACCCGCCTTCCTCGAAGAAGTCAATCGCCGCACGTCAGAAACAGGCGTGATTGCGGAATATATGAAAATCGGCGGCACGATGATGAATGAGCCGTGTCCGTACCGCGTCATCGTGGATCGCATCTCGCACGAAGTCCCCTACTACCGCGTCTATCTCAAGAATGCCGCGCTGCAAGGGACGAAAGTGATCAACGATCCATTCATGTGGACGGCGGACGACAAATTCTTCGGTGCGTCGCTGCTCACCAAGCTCGGACTGCCGTCGCCCAAGACCATCGTGCTGCCGAACAAAGATTATGTGCCGGGCATCGTCCACAACGAGAGTCTGCGCAATCTCATGTTTCCGCTCGAATGGGATACGATTGTGAACAGTGTTGGCGGCTTTCCGTGCGTGCTGAAAGATGCGCACGGCGGCGGCTGGCGCGACGTTTATATCATTCGTTCCATGCCCGAATTGATCTATCGCTACAACTACAGCGGCTTGTTGACGATGATCTTGCAAGAGTTCATCCAGTGGGACGAATACGCCCGCTGCATGGGCTTGGGACAGGATGAAGTCCACGTCATGCGCTACGATCCAACCAATCGTTATTATCATCCCGAACATGGCTTCTCCGAACCGATGGCGACGATGCTGCACGACTACACCCTAACGATCTGCCGCGCCTTCGGCTATGACATGAACACCTGTGAATTCGCCGTCAAGGACGGCGTACCCTATGCCATCGATTTCATGAATCCCGCGCCGGATATGGATGTCAACTCGCTCGGACGCGGGCATTTCGATTGGATGATCACGCATATGGCGGACATGACGATCCGCCTCGCGCGCTCCGACGCGCAAACGCGCTCGCGCTATCAATGGGGCGAAATGGCACGCACAGCGAAAGCAGGAGGCTAGACCATGCTCAGAGAAGCGGTCGATTACTATCATAGCCTACTCGACGAACAAACCGCCGCTGATACCGACGGGGCGATGCGCGCCACACTCACGCGGCGCAGCCTTTATTTTGGCGAGCGCCCGATCTGCACCGTGCTGCGTCCGCATTTCTACATTAAGAGTGACTGGGATTATCTGTGCCGCCAAACCCATATTTTGCTGGCGGCGTTCCAACGCGCGCATGATGCCTGTATGGAAGATGCCGATTTGCGCGAGCAACTGGCGTTGCAAGCGTATGAAGAACAGCTTTATACGCTGGATCGGGGCGGCGTCGTCCCATGGACAACCTCGCGGCTCGATTCATTCTTCCGCACCGAACAAGGCGCATTGCGTTATGTCGAGTACAACGCCGAAACGCCAGCAGGCATGGGCTACGAGGATGTGCTGGCAGAGACGTTCCTCGAACTCACGCCCATGAAACGATTCCAAGAACGTTATCATGTCAAGCATATGCGTCTGCTGGGCGAACTGCTGAATGCGCTCTTGTGGGGCTATAAACAGTGGGGTGGCAAACACAAACCGCAAATCGCCATCATCGACTGGCAGAATGTCCCCACGCTGAACGAACATGAAATGTGCCGCGCCTTCTTCGAGCGCGGGGGAATTCGCACCGTCCTCGCGGATCCGCGCGCGTTGGAATATCGCGGCGACTCGCTGTGGATCGGCAATTTCCGCGTCGATATGATCTACAAGCGCGTCCTGTGGAGCGAACTCGTCCAAAAAATAGGCGTCGATAACCCGATTACACGCGCGATCCGCGATCACGCCGTCTACATGACCAATTCGGTGAGCTGCAAACTGATGGCGAAGAAAGCCAGCTTCGCTTTTCTGAGCGACGAGCGCAATGCCTTTTTGTTCACTCATGAACAGCAAGCCGTGATCGCACAGCACATTCCATGGACGCGCATCGTCGCGGAGCGTAAAACGCATTATGAGGGTGCAGAAGTCGATCTCGTGCCATTCATCACCGCAAATCGGCATCGATTCGTGCTGAAACCGAACGACGAGTACGGCGGCAAAGGGGTATGTATCGGTTGGGAATGCACCGATGCGCAATGGGATACCTCGATGCGTGAAAGCCAAACGACGCCTTACGTCGTGCAAGAGCGCGTTGAGAGCGTGCAGAATCCGTTCCCAGCGTGGATCGACGGACGACTAAACATCAGCGACCGCTTCGTAGACGCTGATCCGTATGTCTTTTATGGGCGCCAAATTCACGGCTGCCTCACGCGGCTCTCATCCGAAACGCTGCTCAATGTCACCGCTGGCGGCGGATCGGTCGTGCCATCATTCGTGATCGAGAAGAACACGTGATCGAGAATCAAAAACAAGTAGGGGCGACCCGTTACCAGCGCAATTCCCCTCAAAATCGCCAAGTGGCTATTAAGAAACAACCGAACTCAACCAATTATCCCCCGCCTTTTGGCTTCATCCCTCGTCTCCGCCGTCCGTCCGCCTTTCGGATGATTGCATAAAAAATGACCATGCGATATAGTGATCGAATTGGGGGAATTCTCATCTACAATTCGACTCAACATACAACTGACGGTCATATCACTCTCATCAAGCGAGGATCTGCTGCATGGCAACCAAGAAAATTCTGTGTACCCTCTCGGAATACGGCTATTGGGGCGAGGAATTAGTAGGACCTCTCGAAACCCTCGATGCCCACGGTTATGAAGTCACCTTCGTGACCTCTTTCGGCAAGCGCGCCCGCGCGCTCCCGCCGAGCATGGAACCCGGCTTCTACGATCCACCGCTGCACAAAGTCGTCACTGACGAATATTTTGCCCAGAAAACCAGCGAAATCGACGCCTCCACCCGTCTTGACAACCCCATCAATCTCTCGACGTGGTTCCCGGAACGCCCCTACTTCAATGGGCCCAACTTCGGTCACGAGTTTGAAGCGTATTACAACAAGCGCGCCGAAGCATGGAAAGACCTTGAACAATACGATGCGCTGCTGATGCCGGGTGGTTCAGGTCCGATGGTCGATATCAACAACAATCTGCGCATCCACGACTTGATCTTGGGCTTCCGCGCGCAAGATAAGTTGATCGCCGCCGAATGCTACTGTGTAACCGCTCTCGCCTTTGCGCGTGAATGGGACGACCGTCGCAGCATCATCTCCGGCAAACACGTTACTGGTCACGCCGTCGAATACGATTGGAAAGATGGCACGGGCGTGTTGGGCATCAACCATAACTTCCGTTGGCCCTTCTACCCGCTCGAATACATCCTCCGCGATGCCACCGCGCCCGATGGACGTTATCACGGCGGCGTCGGCAAGACGATCTCCACCATTCTCGACTATCCATATCTGACCGGGCGCTCGACGCAAGACTCGCGCCTCGTTGGTGAACTGATGATCGAAGTGCTGGAAAACGGACTGCGCCGCTGGGGTTGGTAGTTCGCGTCGTGTCATCGATGACGGCGCGGTCGCTGAGATCGCGCCGCCGCGCACGACGCTGTTTTGAACTGCACAGACTCGCATTCACAGGGTAAGGATGGATCGTATGCCCGTTCGCTCTGGACGTTTCGCTATCTTCGAGCAGTTCCTCGCTGATGGCATCACCCACATGTTCGGCAATCCCGGCACGGTTGAACAGGGATTTCTGGACTCGTTGGAACAATTCCCCGATTTCAAGTACATCATGGGCTTGCAAGAGACCATTCCAATCGCCATTGGGGATGCGTATGCGCGCATCACCAAAAAGCCGACACTGGTTCAGCTTCATAGCGGCGTCGGTTTGGGCAACGGCATTGGCATGATGTATCAGGCATATCGCGGACATGCCCCACTGGTCATTATCGCGGGCGAATCCGGCGTTAAGTACGACGCGATGGATGCGCAGATGGCAGCCGACCTCGTGGCAATGGCGCGCCCGGTCACGAAATGGTCAACACGGGTGGTCGAACCCAACTCGGTGCTGCGCGTACTGCGCCGCGCGATCAAGATAGCAGCCACACCGCCAATGGGTCCCGTATTCGTGGCGCTGCCCGCCGACGTGCTGGACGCGCCGAACGAAGAAGCGGTGTTCCCATCGCTGATCCCAGAAACGCGCACCGTCCCGGAAACATCGCTGATTCAGCGCGCCGCCGATCTGCTCGGTGACGCCCGTCATCCGATCATCATCATGGGCGACGGGATCGCCTATGCAGGCGCACAAGACGAACTTCGCTTGATTGCGGAGACGCTCGGCGCAGAGGTCTACGGCGCGGACTCATCGGAAGTCAACCTTTCCCACGCGCATCCGCTGTACAAGGGCAATTTGGGGCATATGTTTGGCGCGTCGTCGAGCAAGATCACGACGAAAGCTGACGCTGTGTTGATCGTTGGGACGTATGTCTTCCCCGAAGTCTACCCAAATCTCTACAATGTCTTTCACGAAGATGCAAAGATCGTCCATATCGATCTGAACCCCTACGAGATCGCCAAGAATTTCCCGGTCACTCTCGGACTGGTTGCGGATCCGAAGCTCACCTTGGCAGCGATCAATCAGGCACTTGACACGCGCATGTCCAGCGGAGACAAAGAAACCGCCCTCGCACGCATCTTCGCCAGTCGCCATGCCAACGAGGAAAAGCACGCCCAGCAGATTGCGCACGATGCGCAGATTCGCGGCGACGTGCCGATGCGCCCCGTCGCATTCATGGAGGCGCTGGCACAGCAGCTTCCACAAGATGCGATCATCTTTGACGAGGCGTTGACGACCTCACCGTATCTGACGCGCCACCTGCCGCGAACGGAAAAAGACAGCTTCTTCCAGACGCGCGGCGGTTCGCTCGGCGTCGGTATTCCCGGCGCGCTTGGGCTAAAACTCGCACGACCCGATCAAACCGTCATTGGCTTCACGGGCGACGGCGGCAGCATGTATACCATCCAAGCGTTGTGGACAGCGGCGCGCTACAACATCGGCGCGAAGTTCGTGATCTGCAACAATCAAAGCTACATGCTGTTGAAAGAGAACATCGTTCAATACTGGCAAGATCAAGTCGGCGTTCCGGTGCATAAATTCCCGCAGGGGTTCGATCTCGACAATCCGGTCGTGGACTTCGCCGCGCTCGCCCGCTCGATGGGTGTTCCGGCGGTCTGCGTCGATCACCCGGATCAGTGTGAGGCTGCTGTCAAACAAATGTTGGAGACGCCGGGTCCGTTCTTGGTCGATCTGGTGATCAGCAATCAGTATCCGTAGGGGCGCGCCACTGGCACGCCCGCAGCATCGTAGGGGTTTGGCGCTGTCAAACCCGTACCGTCCGTAGGGGCGCGCCGCTGGCACGCCTGCACTAGCTGTAGGGGGAGAACAAGCATGACAAAGACGAAAACGACCCACGATGTAATCGCGCGCTATTACGCGCTGGCGTGTGCGGGACAATGGGATGCGTGGCTGGATTTGTTCCATGAGGACGTCCTCATGGAAGAGCAATTGTTCGGACGCATCGAAGGCTTGCCCGCGCTGCGCAAACTGATGTTGGGGGACGGCAGCGCGCCAAGCGAAGGTCCCAATTCGTACTTTGCCAACGTCCCAACGGGGATCATGGCAGTCGAAGGCGAGCGCGCGTTGGTGCTGTCTCATCTGACCGTCGTGCAAAGATCGGACGGCAAACGCATCGAAGTCGATGTCGTGAACATCTTTGAAGTGCGCGACGGCTTGATCGCCTATTTCAAAAACGTCCACGATACCAAGCCTTTCTAAAGAGGATAATATGCCTGATTTCAAGATTCACGATCATAAGGGCCCCTTCCCCGCCTTGCCCAGTCATGTGCATGGCTATGTCGTCGAACTGCCCAATTCGGTCGTCGTTGTGGATGCCACGTCGTCGATCTCCAGCTCCAAGACGCTGCGCGAACTCGCCGACTCGACGGGCAAGCCGATCAAGGCAGTCTTGATCACGCACGGACACCCGGATCACTTCACGGGCTTGGTGTCGTTCGCAGATTTGCCGATCTACTGCTCCGAAGGCACGCTCGATTTCGCCAAGCAGGAGGATGCGCTCAAATGGCGCTCCGGCAAGTATTATCTGCAAGCCGACTTCCCCGATGTGCGCGTGTTTCCGAATATCGTGGTCGCGGACGGCGAAGCCCTGACCATCGATGGCAAAACGTTCACGTATCACAATCTCGGACCCGCCGAGTCCGCCGATGATGGCATGTGGATCGTCGAAGATGCGGGCGTCAAGCACATTTTCTTGGGCGACACGATTTGCAACGATACGCACGCCTTCTTTGGCGACGGCAACGCGCAAAACTGGTTGGTGATCCTTGATCGGCTGTCCACCGAGTTCGCCGGACAAAACATCAAGTTCTATGTCGGACACGGCGAATCGCCCACAGGTTACGAGGCTATCGCCAAGCAAAAAGCGTATGTCGGACGCTTCTTCGACTTCATCAAGGACATGCCGCGCGAAATGCCGCCGAGTCCCGCGACCATCGGCAAGATCATGGCGCACATGAAGGAACATCAGCCGACGGAAATGCTGTTCTTCCTGCTCGGTTACGAACTCGACATGGGCTTAGAACGGCACTGGCGCAAGCTCGATACCGCGCCGCTGACCGAAGGCGAACTGACGAAATTGGTCACAGACTGGTTCGTCGCGCTCAACGATAGCTGGCCCCTGATCGATGCGCTGAAGATGGTCTCGACGAGCGGCGATCTGCGCATGGTGTTCCCCGATTCGACCGTCGATACGCTGGCAGGCTTCGAGAAGTGGTGGAACGACTGCACCGCCGCATTCTTCAACGAAGACCACCTTATCCAAGAGACGACGTTCAAGATCGACGCTGAGAACCCCACGACCGCCGAAGTCGGCGTCAAAGTCCACTGGAAAGCCAGTACGCGCAAGCCGCTGGCGGCGAAGGCGGATCGCCTGTCGTTCTTGGCGAGCCAAACATGGAAAGTCAAGCGGTCGAGCGAGACGGGTAAGCCCGTGATCGTCGATTACGTCGTGTACGGTTTCGATCCCATTCCCGAATAAGCGTGTAAAGTCAGGAGCAAACGACATGGGCAAGAAAGTATTGGTTCTCGCGTCAAACGTCGGTCTATGGGCGGAAGAACTGCAAGCGCCTTGGGATGCACTGCGCAAAGCAGGTCACGATTTGACGTTGGCGACACATCGCGGGTTGAAGCCGCTGCCGCTGGTGATCAGCATGGATCCCGAATTCATCGATCCGTTCCAGAACTACAACGTCAACCCCGTAGAAGTCGTGGAACGCACGCGCGAACTGATGACCAACGGCGAATGGGACGAACCGATCAAGATTAAAGACGCCAAAATGTCCGACTACGACGCCATTGTGATCGTCGGCGGACCCGGCTCGGCGCTCGATCTGGTCGGCAACCCGAACGTGCATGATCTGTTGGGCGAAGCCTACAAATCGCAGAAAATCATGGGTGCGCTGTGCTACGCCGTCGGTGCCTTCGTCTGGACGCGCCGCGAGAGCGACGACAAGAGTATCATCTACGGCAAGAACGTCGCCGCACATCCCCGTCAGTGGGACTTCAAAGACAACATGGATTACAAGTTGGTCGGTTCGTCGGCTGACAATCCCGGCACAGACTTGATCACGCCCGGCTTCGCCTTCCCGCTCGAAGTAATTGTCGAGGACGCCGTTGGCGACCCCAACAAAGTCGAGTCGAACCACATGGCGAACCGCGAAAATCCGGTGGTCGTGGTCGATCTGCCGTTCGTGACCGCGCTCTCGGTCGAGTCGTCCATCGCGTTTGGCGATAAACTGGTCGAAGTCTTGGCGTAAGCAATTCGATAGGGGAGCGGAGCGCGTCTCTGCTCTCCTATCAACCACATGCAGGGGGACACGATGGCATCTGCCCATCCGTTGAATGCGTTCGGAACAATCGATCTGTTCACCAACGACCTGTTCACGCTGCACAGCTTCATGAGCGATGCTGATGGCGAGTTCGTACGCACGCAAATCATCGAGACCGCCACCAGCGTGATCGTGATCGACGCCCAATATCTGCGTAAATACGCGCAGTGGGTGCGAAGCTACGCGGATGGACTCGGTAAGCCCATCACGCGCGTGATCGTCACACATGGACACCCTGATCACTGGCTGGGATTGGAACATTTCCACGATTTGCCGACGTATGCGTTTGCAGAGGTGATCGCGGAACTGAACTACACCGGTGATTTCTGGGTTGGGCTGAAGAACAAAGAACTCGGCAGCGCCGTCACTGACAAGCCCTATCGCCCCACCAACGTTCTGAACGAAGGGCGCGAGGTGATCGACGGGGTGGAATTCGTGTTCTCCAAAATTCAAGGTGGCGAAGCGGCGACCAACACCGTGATTGAACTGCCGCAGGCGAACACGCTGCTGGCGCAAGACATGATCTACAACGAAATGTATCCGTTCGTTGGCGAACTGCACGGCGAAAAGCGCGATATTCGTTGTTTCGACGGTTGGCGCGCGGGTCTGCGCTCGCTGCAAGGGCGCGGCTACGATCTCGTTGTGCCGGGACACGGCGCGCCGACCGATGACGCCAGTTTCGGACGGATGATCGACATCCTCAACGAGGTCGAGGCGATCCTCAACAGCGCCACCGATCACAATGATTTCAAGGCGAAGGTCATGGCGCGCTACCCAGAGTTCCGACTGCCGCTGCTGTTGGATTACTCGGTGTTGACGCTGTATAACTTGATGGGCTGATAGCGACGCAGGGGGGATTGATGAAGTTAGAAGGCAAAAAAGTCGGCGTCTTGATCGAGTCCGACTTCTACGAAAAAGAGATTTTCTACTATGAGCATCGCTTTCCTGAAGAGGGGATCGAGCTGCATTTCCTCTCGCGCCTGTGGGGGCAGCCAATGCTGACCTTCAAAGGTCACGAATGGCACGTTCCGATGGAATGTCGGGAGAGTTTCGAGTCAATTGACGACGCCGAATTGGCGACTTACAGCGCGATCATCGTGCCGTCTGCCATCGTCAGCGACCGTCTGCGCTATACCGAAGACCTGAGTAAGCTCGCGCCCGCCGTCGAGTTCATCAAACGCGCGTTCGCCAACAAGAACATCATCAAAGGCATCATCTGTCACGGCTTCTGGCTAATCTCGCCCGTGCCGGAACTGATTCGCGGGCGTCCAGTCATTGGACACCCGAATCTGTACGGCGACATCAAGAACATGGGCGCGATCTATACGCCAGAACACGATGTGGTTGTGGATGGCGATCTGGTTACGGGGCGCACAGGCGGTCACTGTCACCTGTTCGCACGCAAGATCATCGACATGATGTACGAGAAGGAAGGCGGACGATGAGCATGGTCTTTTCGCACATCGCGCTCAACTGTGCCGATCCGATTGCCGTTGAGAAGTTCTATGCTAAACATTTCGGCTTCCAGCGCGCGCGCGTGATCCCGATTGGCGACGGTAAACAAATCGTGTTCATCAAGTTCGATACCGTCTATCTGGAAATCTTCCCCGCCGATGGCGCGCGTCCAGTCGATGCGCCCGCCAAAGACGGTTACACCTTTCCCGGCGTGCGCCATCTGGCGTTCAAAGTCGATAACGTCGATGCGAAGCTGGCAGAGATGGGTGACGACGCCAAGATCGCGCTAGGACCCTTCAGTTTCGACGATACAATTCCCGGATGGCGCACCGTTTGGGTATCCGATCCAGAAGGCAATATCATTGAGATCAGCCAGGGTTACGTCGACGAAGCGAACCCGCCCGCGCTTGAGTAACGAGTTGCAGCGACAAAGGAGAAACCTGCTGTGAACAAGATTGATTTCAGCTTTTCGGACACCATTACCGGCTACGTCACTCACTTCAACCGTGCCGAAATGACGTTCGGCATCAGCACGTCCGACGGACGCCAGTTCACTGCCAAACTGACACCGACGGTTTATGCACGTATCACCCAGAACTTGAACGAGCCGTATCAAGACGCGACCGCGCGGATTGGGCAATTGCTGACACCGGGTCAGATGATTTTCGCCTATGGCATCTTCTTCCCCGAAGGCGACGATGCCAAATTTGAAGTCAAGTCCATCATTTTTCCCGGCAACGAAACCAACGTCTACCGTCACGAAGAACAAGACTGGTGGATCAATCAGATTCGTGCCATTGGCAACAGCTATATGAAGTGGCAGTTTGGCTGGACGAAACAGGGCGACGGGATCAACTGGCGCGACTATCGCACGTTCTTGCACCTCGCCGGCGCGAAAAAAGGCGACTTTCTGCAAGAGACCGACACGATCTCGCGTTTGGTGTACGGCTTCTCATCCGCATTCCTGATCACGGGCGACGACCAATTCCTCGAAGCCGCCGAACTCGGCACCGAATATCTGCGCGAACATATGCGCTTCTACGATAAAGAAGCCGACCTGATCTACTGGTATCATGGCATTCAGGTCAACGGCGATCAGGAACAGAAACTGATCGCGTCGGAATTTGGCGATGATTACGACGCGCTGCCTGCATACGAGCAGATTTACGCGCTGGCGGGCCCCATTCAGTGCTACCGCGCAACGGGCGATCCGCGCATCTACAAAGATGCCGATTACACCGTCAAGTTGTTCGATGCCTACTACCTCGACAAGGAAAAGGGCGGCTATTTCTCGCATCTCGATCCGATCTCGCTCGACCCGCGCGCTGAATCCCTCGCGCACAACCGCGCTAAGAAGAACTGGAACAGCATCGGCGATCATGCGCCCGCTTACCTGATCAATCTGTATCTGGCGACGGGCGAAGAACGTTTCGCCAAGTTCCTCGAATATACCTTCGACACCATCGAGAAGTATTTCCCTGATTACGAAAAAAGCCCATTCGTACAGGAAAAGTTCTTCGAGGACTGGAGCCACGACGAGACGTATATTTGGCAGCAGAATCGCGGCGTCGTCGGTCATAACCTCAAGATCGCGTGGAACTTGACGCGCATGTGGGGCTTGATGCCGAAGGAAAGCTATGTCGCCTTCGCCAAGAAGATCGCGGGCTTGATGCCGCAAGTTGGCATGGATGCCCAACGTGGCGGCTGGTACGATGTGGTGGAGCGTCTGCTCGGACCCGGCGAAAAGTTCCATCGTCCCGTTTTCCATGACCGCAAGGCGTGGTGGCAGCAGGAACAAGGCATCCTCGCCTACCTGATCATGTACGGTGTGTTCAAGGATGAGGACTACAAGCGGCTGGCGCGCGAGTCGGCGGCATACTACAACGCCTATTTCCTCGATCACGACGACGGCGGCGTATACTTCAATACCTTGGCGAACGGTCTGCCCTACCTGCTCGGCAACGAACGCATGAAGGGCAGCCACTCGATGAGCGGCTACCACTCGATGGAACTCTGCTATCTGGCGGCGATCTATCAAAATCTGTTGATCTTCAAGCGCCCGATGGACTTCTACTTCAAGCCGTATCCGAACGGGTTCAACGACAATATCCTGCGCGTCTCGCCGGATATCCTGCCGCCGAACGCCATTTATATCGAATCGGTCGAGATCGATGGCAAGCCCTACACGGACTTTGACGCCAATGGCTTGACAGTCAACATTCCGGCGGGCGATGAGCGCGTCAAGATCAAGGTTCGCATCGCGCCGCGCTAGACCGAATACAGACGGAGCAAATGATGGATATCGTTCAGAGCAGCGCGGGTGATGTGAGTATTCTCACCGTGGCGGGGGATGTGGATGGCAGCACTGCCCCCGCCCTGCAAGAACAAGTGTTGGCGATGCAAAAAGCGGGCAACAAGATGCTGTTGGATTTGAGCGGCGTCGGCTTCATGTCGAGCGCGGGCTTGCGCGTCATGCTGCTGCTGTATCGCCAGATTTCCGCCAACAAAGGCAAAGTGATTCTCGTGGGACTGTCCGATGAAATCCTGTCCACGATGAAGGCGACTGGCTTCCATAAGTCGTTCACTTTTGCCAGCACAATTGACGAAGGCATAGCGGGATTGGGCGTCTAATATGGATCGCATCGATTTTTACCCCACTCACGAACATGAGGGCTTCAGCCTCCGACCCGGACAACTGAATCCCTTCGGAGCAACCGCGGTGCCGGGTGGGATCAATTTCTCGATCTTCTCCAGCTTTGCCACGTCCTGCACGCTCGTCCTGTTCAAAAAGGGCGAGTCAAAGCCGATGGTCGAGATTCCGTTCTATGACGAATTCCGCATTGGCAACGTGTATGCCATGACCGTCTTCGGCTTGGAGCCGGAGAACGTCGAGTATGGTTATCGCTTCGAGGGGCCCTTCGAGCCAGTCACGGGACATCGTTTCGATAGCACCAAGATCATCATGGATCCGTATGCGAAAGCCATTGGAGGGCGCGATGTTTGGGGCGCGCCCCCTCATTGGGACGGCGTGTATCAACATCGGGCGCGCCCCGTGATGAACGACTTCGACTGGGAGCAGGATCGCCCGCTCGAAAAGCCCATTGAAGATTTGATCATCTACGAAGCGCATGTGCGCGGCTTCACCAAAGACGAGTCGTCGGGTTTGAGCGCGGGAATGCGTGGCACGTTCGCGGGCGTCTTGGAGAAAATCCCCTATCTCAAGTCGCTCGGCGTCAACTGCATCGAACTGATGCCCATTTACGAGTTCGATGAATATGAACACAGCAAGCCCAGCCCATTGACGGGCGAACTGCTGATGAACTATTGGGGCTACAGCACCGTCGGCTTTTTCTCTCCCAAGGCGGGTTACGCGGCGACGGGTAAAGACCGCGATGGCACGCTGGTCGCTGACGAACTCAAGACGCTGGTGAAGGAACTGCACGCCAACGGCATCGAAATCATGCTGGATGTCGTGTTCAATCACACCGCCGAAGGCAACGAAAAGGGTCCCACGATCTCGTTTCGTGGGATCGACAACAAGACCTACTATATGCTCACGCCTGAAGGCTATTATTTCAACTTCAGCGGCACGGGCAATACGCTCAACTGCAACAACCCGATTGTGCGCGGCATGGTTTTGGACGCTTTGCGCTATTGGGCGGCAGAGTTCCATATCGACGGCTTCCGCTTCGATTTGGCTGCCATCTTGGGGCGCGATCAATCCGGCGCGCCGCTGGCAAACCCGCCCCTGCTCGAACAGTTGGCATACGACCCCATACTGGCGAAATGCAAGCTCGTGGCAGAAGCATGGGACGCTGGCGGACTGTATCAAGTCGGATCGTTCCCGGCATATGGACGATGGGCGGAATGGAACGGCAAGTTCCGCGATACCCTACGCCGCTTCATCAAGGGGGATACGGGCGTGGTCAGCGACTTGGCGCAGCGCGTGCAAGGTTCGCCCGATCTGTATGTCACCCGTGGTCCCACGGCATCGATCAACTTCATCACGGCGCACGATGGCTTCACGCTGATGGACATGATGTCCTACAACGAGAAGCACAATGAGGCGAATGGTGAAGACAACAACGACGGTGCGAACGATAACAATAGTTGGAACTGCGGTTGGGAAGGCGATACCGACGATCCCAGCATCCTCGCGCTGCGCCGCCGCCAAGTCAAGAACGCCGCCACAATCATGTTGTGCAGCATCGGCATTCCAATGCTTTTGATGGGCGATGAAGTCGGACGCACACAGCACGGCAACAACAACACCTACTGCCACGATAACAAGCTGAACTGGTTCGATTGGACATTGACCGACAAAAACGCCGATCTGCTCCACTTCTTTCAAGGCTTGTTCGCGTTCCGGCACGCGCATCCCGTGTTACGCAGTCGTTATCACATGCGCCACGTCGATTATGTCGGCAGCGGCTACCCCGATCTCAGCTTTCACGGGATTCAAGCGTGGCAACCGGATTGGTCACCATCCAGCCAGATGTTAGCGTACATGCTCTGCGGCAAACACGCCAAGGGCGGCACGATTCAAGACGACTATATCTACGTCGCCATGAACGCGCATTGGCAGACACAGTGGTTCCATCCGCCGCATCTGTCGGACGGCATGAAATGGCGCGTGGCGATCAACACGGGCATGACGTCACCGGACGACATTCATGTTCAGGGCAGCGAACCAGAATTGATGTATCAAGATGGATTTGTCCTTGGCGACCGTTCGGTGATGGTGCTTGTCGGTCGTTAAACGCAGAATTAGGAGCGTGAATCATGGCATTTGACGCAACCCTCGAAGTGGTCAACGGGATCGGCAAGATCACCCTATCGGGCGAGCTTGACGCCAGCGTTGCCGCCACCCTCAAGACGCGGATCGAAGAAGCCGCCGCACAAAATGTCCGCCGCCTCGTGCTGATGCTCGATGCGCTGGAATATATGTCGAGCGCCGGGCTGCGCACGCTCGTGTTTGCCAAGCAGAAGATGGGACAAAAAGTCGATATCTTCATCGTTGGCGCACAGCCCCAAGTCGTCAGCCCGATCAAGGATACAGGTTTCCATCACAGCGTGATTATGCTCGATACCTACGACGCTGCCAAAATCGAAGCCTAATCGACGCGCGTCCGCCAAGCGGTTCATCTCGCCGAGAGCAGCGATTTTGCTCTCGGCGCTGTCCCTATCCTACATAGCACAACACGCAGGTTTGTTATGTCTGAACCGATTACGACGCTCCACCTTCCGGGAAAAACGGATAAACTCGGTGAATCACTGAGCGCATTGCGCGCTTTCATCGCAGACGTATCCAAACGAGCGGGGTTGGAGAAACACAAGTTAGAGAGCTTGAAACTGGCGACCGACGAGATCGCCACCAACATCATTTTGTATGGCTATGGCAAATCGAACGCCATGGGTACGCTCGATGTGTCCGCCACCATCGATGATCGCGCGCTGACCGTGATCCTTGAGGATGTCGCGCCCGCGTTTGATCCCTTCTCGATTCCGACGCCGGACAATTTGGACGATCCGCTGGAGGAACGGGGCATTGGCGGATTGGGAATCATGCTGGCACGCCAAAGCGTCGATGAATTTACCTATGTGCGAGTAGGCAATCGCAACCAAAATCGTTTTGTCTGCATCCGTCCTACTCTCTCCAAATCGTAGTCACTGAGGTTTACGGGTATGGCTCAATCGATCAATCGACTGCTCATCGCAGACCCAGAGAGTAACACGCCAGAACTGATCGGCGCGCTCGAAACGATGGGCTTTCAAGTTCACATCACCGTCGATGGACAAGAAACGCTCGATGCGCTGTCGAGCGCGGATTTCGATCTGGTTTGTGCCAGCGTCGCGCTAACAGGCGTTTCCATTGAGGATGTTTTGGCTCAGATGAAAGCCGATGAACGGTTGATGCGCATTCCGGTGATCATCCTGTTCAAGGCGGACGAAGCCGAGGCGATGCTGCGCTGCATGGAGGCAGGCGCGGACGATTATTTGGGCAGACCGGTCAACGCCAAGCTGCTCGATCTGCGCGTGCGCAACATTACCATCCGGCAGCGGCTTGAACTGGCGCAGCAGCAGCAGATGGCGAAAGCGCAGCACTTGGTCGAGCAGCTTGAACAGATCATCTTGCCGATGGGCGTGGCACTTTCAACTGAAACCGACTTTGATCGACTGTTGGAACGCATCTTGATCGAGTCGAAGCGCGTCTGCAATGCCGATGCTGGCACGCTGTACTTGCGCACGGAAGAGAACACGCTCCGTTTTGCCATCGTGATCACCGACTCGCTCGGTATCCGCTTAGGCGGTACGAGTGGCAATTCAGTTACATTTTCGATGCTGCCGCTGTACGACGAGGCGACGGGCGAGCCGAATCATCACAATGTCACCACCTATTCGGCGCTCACAGGCAAATCGATCAATATCGATGATGCCTACACGGCAGACGGTTTCGACTTCTCCGGCACGAAGATTTTCGATATGCAAAACAACTATCGCACGACCTCGGTGCTGACCGTGCCGCTGAAGGATAACACCAACAGCGTGATCGGCGTGCTGCAATTGATCAACGCGCTCGACGAAGACAGCAACATCATCGCCTTTGATGATTATCAACGGCTTGTCGTAGAATCGCTGGCATCGCAAGCAGCGGTCGTGCTGAACAATCATATGCTCATCGAACAGAAGAAAATGATGAGCAAGATTGAGAACGACATTCAGATCGCGCGCCGAATTCAACTCGACTTCCTACCAAAAACCATGCCAGATGTAGCCGGTTGGCACATCGCCGGACGCTTTCAGCCCGCGCGTGAAGTTGCGGGCGACTTCTACGATGTGTGGATGATGATGCAGAACAAACGCATCGGCTTCATGCTTGGTGATGTATGCGATAAAGGCGTCGGTGCGGCGCTGTTCATGTCGCTGACGCGCAGCCTGATCCGTGCCTTTGCGATGCAAAACTACAACATCAACTGGGCAGAGTCGGTGTTTGATGATGTATTGAGTTCCGCCAGCACCAATACCAGCCGCATCTCGCGCCAAAACATCTCTGCCAGCGCGGTGCGTACCTCGATGGTCAACACCAATAACTACATCACTGAACATCATCTCGATTTGAATATGTTCGCCACGCTGTTTTTCGGGATGCTCGATCCACGCACGGGCGAACTGCTGTATATCAACGGCGGACACCCCGCCCCCATGATCATCGGCAGCGACTGCACGATGAAAGCGCGCCTTGAGCCGAGTGGGCCTGCCGTTGGGATGTTCCCTGAAGCCGATTTCGTGATTCAGAGCGCCAAACTCGATCCCGGCGATTTCTTATTCGTTTTCTCCGACGGCTGTACCGACGCGCGCAATCCGGCGGGCAAGCTGATCGGTGAACCCGGCTTGATCCAACTGCTCCATCCTGCCGCGCCGAACGTCAATGCGTTGTTGGATCGCATCGAGAGCAGCCTCGCCAACTGGATCGGCAGCGCCGTCCAGTTCGACGACATCACGATGTTGGCAATTCAACGCGAATAATCCCCGTTTTTCGCCGTCGCGCCGCCGGATGATAATCATGTTACGGCGGCGCGCGCTGTTACTATTCGGAAACAAGCGGTTGTCGGCGCTGAACCCGCGATCACGATCCGTCGCTGATCCCCCTATAATGGGATCAATCGCCGTGTTTCGCCGCCGATCATCATCCGTTTGATTTCGAAGGAGCAGACCGTTGCGTTTCGTACAAATTTTGACCTCTTCCCTGCCTCGACTCCACATCGAACGCGCACTCTTGAGCGTTTTGATCATTGTGCTGCTTTCCGTTGGGAGTGTCGCCGCACAGGACGAGCTTCCGCAGGGCGGCGATTTGCTGTCTACGCTGATCGCGCGCGGCGATATCTCGCCCGATGCCGTGCAAAGTCCATTCACGTCCGATCTTTGTTTCCTATCGACAGTAACTGCCAAGATCGGCAGCCTCGTTGATCCCAGTGGCTATCCTGCGCCTGGCACACCGCCCGCGCCCAATTCCGCCAGCGTCAGCGTCTCCGCCGATGGGCGTTACATCGCCTTCCAGTCGGATGCCGACGATTTGGTAGCTGACGGAAATGTCGGCGGCATCGACACGAACAAAGCGACGGATGTTTTCCGCTACGACCGCCAGTCGTGTGCGGTTGAGCGCGTCTCGCTGAGTTCGAGCCAGCAGCAGGGATATTATTCCAACGCAAGCTGCAATAACGCGACCAATCCAATTAATCACTGTATCGGCGGCGGCTGGTCGCGTCGTCCTTCGATTTCGGCTGATGGGCGCTATGTGTCGTTCTCATCACAAGCGAGTAATTTTGACGCCCTGCGCCCGGACAACAATACGTGGCGTGATATTTTTGTGCGCGATATGGTCAATCAGACGACCGTGCGCGCCAGCATTTCGACAGCGGGCTTTGAAGGTCAACAAGCCAATGACGGCTCGACTATTTCTGCCGATGGACGCTATGTGGCGTTCTACTCGGCGTCCGCAGCGATGTTGGCTACCGGCATCACAGCTAACGGCTTCATCACGACCGATACCAACGTCTTTTGCCAGCGCGACACCGATCCAGAGTTCGAGAACTGCTACGATGTGTTCGTGCGCGATACCGTGAACAATATGACCGAGCGCGTCTCGATTGGCAACGAAGAACAAGAAGGCAACAACGATTCGGGACAGACCGTCCTTAATATTGTGAACATTGTCCCCATCGATCATATCGGCATCTCGGCGGATGGACGCTATGTTGCCTTTTATTCGCTGGCGTCAAATCTCGTAGCGAACGACACCAACGGCAAAGCGGATATCTTCGTCCGCGACCGCACGAACGGCACGACAACGCGCATTTCCGTCTCGACGGCAGGCGCACAAGCCAACGATGACTCGTTCTATCCGGACATGTCGAACGACGGGCGCTATATCGTTTTCGAGTCGCTCGCCAGCAATTTAACGACCGACGTGAACAACGTCAAAGACGTGTTCATCCGCGATACAGCGACGAATACGACCAGCATGGTTTCGCTTACGACCTATGGGGCGCAAGTCGGACAGCAAAACTTCTATCCCTCAATATCGGCGGATGGGCGCTATGTTGCGTTTGTCTCGGACTCCAGCAATTTGCAGATGCCGCCTGCTACGGACGACAACGGTTTCCAAGATATTTACGTCAACGACCGCATGACGGCGCGCACCCGCCTCATCTCATCCAAGTTCGACGGCACAGCAACTAACGGCGGTTCGATCATCCCAGAAATTTCCGACAACGGGCAATTCGTCGGGTTCGAGTCCGATGCCAGCAACCTGGTGAATGGGGATAGCAACGCCGCCCGCGACGCCTTCTTGACTGAATGGCAGAACATCTCGTTCGAGCCGAACGCCAACATGATTTTCAATAACAGCTTCACCGAGAGCGTCGGCGGCGCCGGCGATGCGCTGCGCGGATGGAACGTCTTTGGGCTGCCAGAAAATCCAGTGGTCAGCGTCACCAATGGCGTCGTCTCCTTCTATCGCCAAACCGAAAGTACCCAAGGCGTGATCTTCCAGAACACGTTCCAATACTTGTGGGCGAACTCCCCTATCGAAGCGCAAGTCCAAGTCGCCAACACCAGCGCCGCGCGCAAACGCTTCGTGATCCTCGTGCATGATGGCGATTTCAGCGATCTACAAGTGTGTTCATTCTGGATTCCGGCGAATACCCCCCTGCGCCCGTATGTGCTGCGCAGCAAGATCAACGAGAACTGGACCAACGTTTCGCTGTCGATCTACGCGTCCAACGCTGACAATCTGCCCGCGCTGCAAATTGACAACGTGAGCATGACCTATCGCCCTAGTTTGAGCCAAATGCAGACGCGCTCCGAGTGCCTCGATCCAAGTGCGCCGCTGCCGACCACAGGCGATACGAGTGCGAATCTGCTGACGAATGGCACCTTCGATGGCGGCACGGTCTCGCCATGGCTGGTGTTCGACGATCCCGCGCCGGGTTCCGCAATCATCGTCAATCTCAATGCTGGCGTCGTCAATATGTACCGCCAAAATCCGACGCTCGCCGGATCGTTCCTGCAAAATACATCGGTCACAACGCTGACAGCGGGGACACCGCTCGAACTGCGCGCGAACATCGGCAACAGCAGCAATCTGCGCAAGCGGCTGACGATTTTGCTGCACCATTTCAACTTCCAAGATTTGCAGGTCTGCACGTTCTGGCTACCACCGAACACGCCCGTCGATACCTATGTGATGCGCACGCATACAACCACCGATTGGAACTTAGGCGCGTCGGTCTCGTTCTACGTCTCATCAGCGGACAACACACCCGCAATCCAGCTTGACAATGTGGAACTGCGCGCGGTTCCGTCGCTCTCAGTCGGAGGCACGACGTGCTTTTTGCCGGGCGCGGGCGTGCTGGTCGATGAACGTGATGGGCTGAGCGTCCCGCTAGAACTGCGTCCGACGCTCGAACCCACGGCAACGATGAACGCCTATCTACCGCCGGGTGCGCCGTTGGAAATGCCGCTGCTCATGACGGCAACGCCAACCCTCCCACCAAGTTCGGAGGGCGATGTCAGCGAGGGATCGGCGCAGATCGTCCCATCGGCAACACTCACAGAAACACCAACCGAAACGCCGACTGAGACGCCTTCAGCGACGCCAACCGAAACGCCGACTGAGAGCGCCGCGCCGCTAGAAATCCCGGTCGAGCCACCTGCGGAGGGGCAGTAACTTTCTCATCACCAATCGGAGAGGGATCGAGTCAAATCCCTCTCCATTCACATGAGCCGGAAAAATTTACAAATTTTCGGATCATGTGAACCCTATCGGCATTATGATTAGCTTTATCGTCTATGTGACGCCACCATGCGCCGAGAATTGAAGATCATGAAAAAAGATCTGGCTGCGATATTCGCTACGCTATTGTTGAGCATATTTCTCTTCACATTGACCCTTTCCAACACGCTGCCCTCTGATGCACAGAACGAATTAAGCGATCTTCCGGCTGAATTATTCTCGCCCGCTCCAAGCAGCGTTCGCATCAATCCGCGCGCGGGCGATACAGTGCGCTCGCGCGCCGCTGCGCTTGACTGGGACGGCTTGTCCTCGTTTGCCACACGAATAGGTACCCGCGTCACCTTGAATCTATTCGATGATGCGGTCTTTGTTGCACGGACGCGCGGACGTGAAGCGCATCTATTTGCGCGTGACGGTTATACATGGGTTGCAGACATTGAGGGACAGCCCTACGGCGAAGCAATCTTGACCATTGCGAATGGTCACGCCGAAGGCTACGTTTCGGCAAGTGGGGTGCTGTACCGCATTACCACAACCGATAACGGACTTACTGAGATTCGGCAGTTGGCGGTCGAACAACGATTGCTCACTGACGCGGTACTAACTCGTTCCGTGTCGGCGGCGCAGCGGCAGCAAACCGAGCTTGGGGCGACCTGTATTCCATCAATCGCTTCACTGATTATCGATGCCATGGTCGTCTACACCCCTGCATCGCGCGATGCATTCGGCGGGACGAATGCGATCATCAATGGCATTCACGCGATGACTGCTGCCACCAATTTGAGCTACGCGCGCAGCGGCGTCCGTCAGCGACTACGCTTGGTATACATTGGCGAGACGAATTACACCGCATCCGGCAACGCTTATCAAGATTTGCGGCGCGTGACGAATTCCAATTCGGATGGTTCGCTCATCACGGGACCCGATGGGTTCATGGATGATGTACCCATCACACGAAACGCTGTGAACGCTGATGTCGTCACCGCCATCGTCGAAATCAATCAACCCAACGGCGTGGGCTGGCAGATGCTTGCCTTCGACGCCGTGCCAAATTCGCCATTTTCCGAATTCGCTTACAACATGATCGGCTCGAATCTGATCGTCGGGGGGTTGGGCTACGCCCATGAACTTGGACACATTATGGGCAATACCCATAATGTCGAAGATACCGTCACGTTCGGCGCTTGCATCGATTCATTCGGATACCGCGATCCGGGCTATTTCCGTACCATCATGTCCTACAATTGTGTAAGTCCAACGCTGCCGTGTCCACTGATCAATATTTGGTCGGATCCGGCGCTCAATTACAATGGCAGATCCACTGGGAATGCCCTTTCCAACGAAGTGAAGACGCTCAATTTTACCGCACCAATCGTCGCCAATTTTCGTGTTAGCAGCGTCACGGTGACGCCAACACCCGTTCCGCCGTTGGTTGCCAACGATTGGTGGACGGCAGCGACGGAAATCACTACAGTGCCATTCGGCGCAACGCAGGATATCGCGGGCGCGACGATCAGCAGTGACCCCTTAATCGGATGTATGAGCGGCAATAAAACGAACGGTGTCTGGTATAGCTATGTACCACCCAACAATCAAGTGGTCGTGCTGACCACCAATGGGAGCGCCTACGATACCGGTATCGGCATCTATACCATTGCGCAGAATGGCTTCAACAGCGTTGGCTGCAACGACGATGTTTCGGCTGGCTTGCGCACAACATCGGCGCTGTCGGTATCGCTGAACGCGGGTATTCGCTACTACATCATTGTGAGTGCCAAAAGTGCGATCCCGATTACCACACCCACTACACTCGGTTTGACCATCAATCTAGCGGCAGCGGCTTCAACTGAACTCATCGTCAACGGGGATTTCGGCACACCATCAACGGGCAATCCGAATTTACCGAACGGTTGGGGCGTATTCGCCTCACCAACGATTGATGACATGGAATACCGTCTATCAGGCGGCATCTTCGAGTTTCTGCGCGAGACGACAGCAACCAGCGCGGTTGTGCTGCAAAACACGTTGGCATGGCTTCCATCGAATGCCCCCATCGAAATCCGAATGCGCTTGGGCAATTCGAGCACCACCCGCAAGCGTGTCACTGTCTTGGCACATGCCGCCGATTTCAGCGATTTACAGGTTTGCACATTTTGGCTCGAACCGAACGCGCCGCTGCGCCAATATGTCATGCGAACGTTCACCAACATCCCATGGATGCCTGCAACCGTATCGATCTATGCGTCGGTCGCAGATGGCGTCGGCTGGTATCAGGTCGATGATGTTTCGCTGACCTATCAGCCGACCATGAGTGTCACCTCGACGCAATGCACCGATCCAACCGCGCCGCCCGCCACGACATCCGATCCAACCGAGTTACTCGCCAACGGCGCTTTCTCCAGCGGATTGACGAATTGGGGGCTCTTCACCAGTCCAGGTCCAACCACTGACGACGATATGGTGTATCGCGTTGAGCGGGGTGTGTTCGAGTATTACCGACGCATCCGTGCCGATGGGCAGAGCAACAGTGCGGTGATCCTGCAAGACAGCGGCGATCCCATGATTTCCGGTGATGTGATCCAAGCGCAGTTCAGTCTCGGCAACAGCAGCAATTTCCGCAAGCGCATCACCGTCCTGCTGCACGCCAATGACTTTAGCGATCTACAAGCGTGTACATTCTGGCTCGCGCCGAACTCGGCACTTGCCGTGTTCACAATGCGCACGTTCACGACACAAGCATGGAGATCAGCAACAATCTCGTTCTACGCCTCGACCGCCGATAGTGCTGAATGGGCGCGCATCGATAATGTATCGCTGAAACGCTTGCCCAACGTCGCGCTCGGTGGTACAGCATGTTACATCGGCGGCGCATCACCAAGCGGGATCGCGGCATTCGACGCGCCAATACCGCCGACATTGGAGGCAACCGCGACGCTTACCTATGCACAACTTGGCGCGCCACCCGAAATTGGTGCGATTATAGCGACCCCTACCCCAACACTGTCCATCGATAGTGCGGAAGGCAGCACAACAGAGTAAGGCAATCGGAGGGGCGTCACGGTGTGGCGTCCTTTCAAATTCGGTTATCATCAAAAAACTTCATCGATAGGATAACAACATGCCGAAAATTACGTTGATTGGCGCGGGAAGTCTCGTCTTCACGCGCAACTTGTGCAGCGATATCTTGCTCACGCCCGCGCTCCAAGACAGTACCATAGCGCTAATGGATATCGATCCCGTCCGGCTGGATCAAGCGCAGCGCGTCGTGCAAACATTGATCGACCGTCGCGGCATATCGGCTCGTGTCGAAGCCACGACTGAACGCGCCGATGCCGTGCGCGACGCCGACTATGTGATTACAACGTTCCAGCAGGGCGGACTTGACGCCTATCAACTCGACATCGACATTCCACACCGATACGGCGTCGAACAATGCGTCGGGGACACACTTGGACCGGGCGGCGTATTTCGTGCCTTGCGCACGATTCCGGTGCTGCTCAATCTCTGCCGTGACATGGACAACCTCGCGCCGGATGCGCTGCTGCTCAACTACGTCAATCCAATGGCTGCGAATTGCTGGGCGGTCGATGCCGCAACTGGACGCCCGCATGTTGGGTTGTGTCACAGCGTGCAGGGGACGAGCGAAATGTTGGCGGGCTGGATCGGCGTGCCCTACGACGAAATCCGCTATGTCTGCGCGGGCATCAACCATCAGTCATTCTACTTGGAGTTTCGGCGCGGCAAAGATGATGTGTATCCGCTGATTTGGGACGCGATCCAGCGCCCAGAAGTCATTGGCGAAGAACCTGTGCGCATCGATTTGATGAAGCACTTCGGCTATTTCGTCACGGAGTCGAGCGGACACGCCAGCGAGTATCTGCCCTATTTCCGCAAGTCCGCCGCGATGGTGAAGGATCAACTCGCGCCGCGCTTCACCAACCCCGCCGACCATTGGTTCGACTTCGGACGCACGGGCGGCTATCTACGTCATTGTATCGACCGCTTGCAGAAGTTTCAGGACGATTTTGCCATGCTCACGGCGGACGGGGCAATCGTGCCGGAAATGCGCACACACGAATACGGATCGCAAATCATCGAAGCCATCGAGACGAATTATCCAGTCGTGATCAATGGCAATGTGCCGAATCGTGGCTTGATCACCAATCTGCCGGATGGTTGCTGCGTCGAAGTCCCCTGTTTGGTGGACGCCAACGGCATCCAACCAACGCCGATTGGCAAGCTCCCGCCGCAGCTTGCCGCGCTCAATCGCACCAACATCAACGTTCAAGAATTGATCGTTGAGGCGGCGCTGACAGGTGATCCAGAGGCAATCTATCACGCCGTTATGCTCGATCCGCTGACCGCCGCTGTTTGTAACCTTGATCAAATCCGTGCAATGGTCAGTGAAATGCTGACGGCGCAAGCCCACTGGCTGCCGCAGTTCGATCTAACAACGACGAGCCATCCAGCATGAGGCAGACGTTGATCATTTTGGCGCTGATGCTGCTGGGTCTCACCCCCATTCGCGCACAAACGCCAGACGCGCTCGATCTCGCTATCACAGCGCGCTTGGATGCGCACGCGGCACAAGGCGGCGCGTTCACTTATCGCGCGGTCGGAGACACGGTCGATTTAGAGGCGGGAGGCGTCGTCTACTTGGAAAACATCGACCGCGCGACGGGCGATGCCTATCCCGGCTTGATCGATCTGGCGCTCGTCACGTTGGATAGCGGCGCGTGGACGGTCTATCTGCCCGGTGATGCGATGTACAACAGCATCTACAGCCGCATCCCGCCAGACACGCTGGCACAGATCGACGCCCGCCCGTACAAGCCCAACGCCGATCCCGCGCTCGTCAGCCGCGACGCAATCCGCGCGTATCGCTATCCATGGGCGGACGGACAGTGGGCAACGGTCACGCGCAGTTTTAATCGGCACGGCTTGGGGCAAATCGATTTCGATCTTAGCTCAAACGAGGTGGCAGCAGCGAAAGACGGTGTGATCGTCTACGCCAGCGCCCGCCAAGCGACCAACGGCTACAACGAAGGCGCGTGGTGGTATTGGAACACGATTGTGATCGAACATGCGCCGTATGAATATTCATTGTACGGGCATATCTTGGCGGACAGCCTGCCCGATTGGATCGCATCGGGCTGCTCGAACGATTTCAGCGTCCCTAACTGTAATGTACCCGTCAGCGCAGGCGACGTGATCGCGCTCGAAGGCAGCACAGGCTATTCGTCCAATCCGCATTTACACGTCGAATTTGGACAAGCGTGGGGCATCGCCGCATATCGGGACACAAAAGACCAGGATCGAGACGGCGAACGCCTTGAAAGCGTCTATGCGCCCTATATGTATGCGGAACAAAACATCGGCTTTCGCGGTTTCGCGCCCTCAGAAGTAGCGGCGTGGGCGTATGGCACGGTTTTGCAAGCATATCATGGTGCGAATGCCCCATCGGGACAAAACATCGTCCGCAATGGCGATTTCAGCGCCGAATTGACCGGGTGGGACGCCTCCGGTCAGTTGAGTTGGGCGGCACGCGACGGAATGCTGCGATTCTTGCGCTTGAACACCGCCGATACGCCGAATTGGGCGAGCTTCTACCAGAATTTGAACTATGGCGCGGACGCGAACGTCCCATTTGAAGTCCAAATCGCGCTTGGGAACGATTCTGACTACGCGAAAACTGCAACGGTCACGCTGCGCAATGCGGCGGGCGCGCGCTATGGATCAATCGCGTGCGATTTCGCGCTCCCACCCCACGTACCACTCACTCCGCGCATCCTACGCGGCGTCACGAACGCCACATGGGGCTTGCTTCGACTGGAAGTGTTCGTCAATCCGCCCGATGGGATCAGCGCCGCCCTTGCCGACGATGTGAACGTGACTCGGCGTCCTGATTTGGTGCTATCCGGCGTCGAATGTATCTGAGACACTAGGCAGCGTATCGCCCAAACCATCTCGCTATGCAAAGGATGCGCGCGCCATGCTCGAAACGATTTCGACCTTCATCATCGGCTTGATCGGTGGTATTTCAGTCGGCATTCAATCCCCCATTACCGGCTTGATGAGCCAGCGAATTGGCAGCGCAGCCGGCAGTTTAATCGTCCATGTCAGCGGGGCGATCTTTTCGCTCATTCTCGTGATCGTGCGCGGCGGCGAAACCATTGGTGAATGGCGCGCACTGCCTCTTTACATGCTGGGTTCGGGCGCGTTCGGTCTGCTGCTGGTCTTGACCATATCACACACAATTCCACGTTTGGGGGCGGGTGCGGGCATCGTTCTGATCATCGTCGGGCAGTTGGTCACCGGAATGGTGATCGACCATTTCGGTTGGTTCGGTACCCCTATGCGCCCCGTCGATCTCACGCGCCTCATCGCGGCGGCGATGCTGTTGGGCGGCGGATACTTGATGGTTCGCTAAAAACAGAGCGGAGTGCTGAGTAAAAGATCGCTGTTTCATCGCGTGTTGATCCGCGTGACTTCGTACTCATGGATTTCCGAGACCAAAGTCACATGATGTACGGGCGTCCTGTCGGGACGCCCGCGGAACCCTACCTTTTCTTCGCCAACGCTCTCGCCCGCTCGACCATCGTGGCATCGGGCGCGGCGGGACGATACGCCGCAATATCGACCAATTCTGCCAGCGCCGCCAACTCGGGCGCGTTCGCCGCATTCGCGTGCGCATGTTCGCCGACCGCTTGCGACGCCCCGCGCATGACGCCCGCACGTCGCATAGCCCGTCGATATGCCGCGAAGATGTGCCGCCGTGCTGGATCACGTCCAACCGTATAACGACGCCCTCCAGTTCGCGCACGAACGCGCACACGACGCATCAGCCACACGGCGAACGCGCCAACGCCGACCAACGCGATCAGCGGCATAATCCCGCCGATCAATGCGCCGCCCGCCGCCGCAATCTCGCCCAACGGCAGCGACGGTAAATTCAGCGATCCGAGCGCGCCGGAGAATATCCATGTCGGAATTTCCCCCGTGACGGGAAAGCCGTTCCAACCCGGCGTCGGATCGAAAGGGATCCAACCGTGACCGGGAAAATACACCTCGACCCACGCATGGGCGTCGCTGGCGCGCACCTCGTAGTAATTGGTGAGCGCGTTGTAATCGCCGCTGCCGTAGCCCGCCACCAAGCGCGCCGGGATATTCAACGAACGCAGCATCACGACCATCGCGCTGACGAAATGTTCGCACAAGCCGCGTTCGTCCACGAACAAGAATTGATCGACCGCCTCAGTGTCCGGCGCTTGCGGCGGCGGAAAGTAATCATACGGATAGGTCGCCAGCAGATAATCGCGGATCGCCACGACTTGATCGTAGGGCGTCGCTAGATCGCCCGCGATTTCGGCGGCGAGTTGGCGCGTGCGTTCCGTCGTGACATCGGGTAGTTGAACGTAACGCCATAACTCCCACGGGTAATTCGTTCCAGCATCGCGCAGTTCGTCCGCGTTCACATCTTGGCGCACGGACATGACCGAGTAGACCATGCCGGGTTCGAGCGCCTGTCCAACGCGAATACCGTCGGTGCTATCAAGCACAATCGTCTCGGCGGCAAGATACAGATGGATCGGATCGCCGCCCGTGAAGATCAAATTCGGCATCGGCTGTACGATCTGGAATGTCTGTACGAAATAATCTTCGCGCAGCCAATTGCGGCGCTGCTGAAGATTAAAGAACGCGCCCCATCGTTTGCGTTCGCGCGTTGATGTATCCGATTGCGTCCAGGTGCGCCCATCGTAGAAATCGTAGGCGTGGCTGCGCCAATAGCTCCATGCAGGGCTGCGCACGACCATCATCAACGCCTCGCTGAGGACACCGCGATAACTGAGGTCAAGCCGATTATCGAAGCCGTAGTAATATTCGCCGTCGGGGTCGCTCCAGCCCTGCACCTTGACCAGTGGGAGCGCGGGATTAACGATTTCGCTGGTCGTCCCCGACCGGATCGGCAGATTGATCGTGATCGGCGGGATGATCGGGTGTCCGGCAAAACGCGGCGTGATCAGGAACACGAGCGCCGCCGCGAACGGGAGCGCGAACACGAAGCGCCCGATGCGCCCATTCAAACGCCATGCGGGGCGCGCGCCCGTTTCGATGGGGCGTAAGACGACTGGATTATCGCGCAAGCCGTCTTCGCTATCCGCACGCCACAAGAACGCCAACACCACACCGAGATAGCCGACGAGGAACGCCAAAAACGTCAGATCGCGGCTCAACGTCGCAGCAACGTACAGATTGATCAAGCCAATGGACAGACCAGATATGAGATTCGTCCGCGTGAACAGCGCGAAGCTGACCGCCGCCATCGCCAACATCGCCACTTGCGCTTGGGGATATGGCTGTCCGCTGAACAACCCCACCAGCATCCAACCAAACGCCCCATGCAGCGCGACGAACGCCACGAGCTTGATCCACAGCGGCGGCTTGGCGCGCGTCAGGTATGCGGCGCGATGTCCGAGCGCGAGTCCCGCAATCGCCACGATGAATACGCCCCACAGCGTCGTCGTCCATGCCAGCGCGAACGCGCCAACGACTTGCGCGGCGAACGCGATCACCCGCAGCCGCGCCGAGTCTTCGGGCGCGCGCGCTGCCCGTCCGCCGCGCCCATAGATGCGGCTCATGATTACGGCGAGGATGGCGAACGCCGCCATGATCCACAGTTCAAAGGCGAACGCCGTCCCAATAAAGATCAGCGCCATGCCGATCAAGCCAATTTGCATGATCCGCGCGCCACACGTTGGCGCATAGCGTGTCTCGCTCGTCTGAGTCATGCGCCCACCCTTTCGCGCCGATCTGCCAGCGCCGCGATCCAATCGTCGCCATAGCGCACAACGACTGCATCCGATCCAATGTCGCCCGCCAGCGCGTCCGCCGATAAATCAAGCGCGATGGCATCGGGAAATGAAGCCGGATCGATGACAACTGCCAACACCGCCGCGCCGCGCCGCCGCAAATCGTGGATCGTCGGCAAAATCGCGCGATCTGGATAGGGAAGGATCAATGCGACGAACGCCGATGCCAGCGCCCGTCCTGCCAACGCGCTCGACACGACATGATGCCCCTCCGGTTGGACGCGCGCCAGCCATTCGAGCAGCGCCGTCCACGCGACCGCCCCCGACGGCGCAGCCAGCCCATTCGCCGCCAAATACAACGGCAGATTGCGCCGCCGCGCATAGTCGCCCAACGATGCCGCGACCTTGACCGCGCTTTCAAACGGCGTATGTTTGCCGATGGTATCGGCGTAAGGATATGCGAAACAATCCAATGCCAGCGTCAAGCCGGGATTGGTCTCGTCTGCGAACTCTTTGCTGATCAACTGCCCCGTGCGCGCGGTCGAACGCCAATGGATGTGCCGTGGCGAGTCGCCCGCGCGATACGGGCGTACCCCCATTACCTCATAGCCCAATCCGGCGGACGGGCGCGGCAGGACAGGCGCGCGTTGACGATCCAACAGCGCAAGCTGCCGCAGTGTCCGCACTTCCGGGTAAACGACCGTTGGAGTCGGTACATCCAGCGTTCGGATCGTCCCAAACAAGCCGAACGGCGCGCGCGTCTCGATATGCAGCAGCGGAAAGGTATAGACTCCGCGCAAATCCGCCGTAACAGTGTACGCGAGTTCGACGGAGGCACGCGCCGGGAGGGTCGGCACAAAGACGGGAAGTTCCCACGCGCGGTCGTCAGGCGGCGCGAATGGACAGCGTTCCGTCAAGCGAACTTGCGCCGCGCCAACGCGCCCCGTTTGCGTCAGCCTCAAGGCGATATCGATCACATCGCCCTCGTACAGTTCCGCCGCGCCAATCGCACGCGCGCCGCTGATGCCTTTGAGCGATCCGCGATTCATCCACCACGCCGCTACGACGACGCCCGCCAACAGCGCCGCCATGACGTACAGCCAGCCGACTTGCGTCTGATTGGCAAAGAAATAGACGACCAGCGCGCCAATCCCGATTGTCCACGCGCGTGAAGTCGGGCGCGAACGCGGACGTTGAAAACGGAGTGTTTTCATCGATCCACAGGGACGGGCGTTTTGCCCATCACGCTCTCGACAACGGCGCGCGCGGTCTCGGATAGGCGGTCGCGCGTCAACAAACGGTGCGGCATGACGGCGCGCGCCGCAAACTTGATATCGTCCGCGTTGACGAATGTCCGCCCACGCATCAACGCCAACGCTTGCGCCATGCGCTGTAATGCCGCGCCTCCGCGCGGACTGACGCCCAACACTGCATCGGGATGCGCGCGCGTCGCCTGTGCCAGCGTCACGATGTATTCTTTGAGTGACCGAACGACGCTGACCGCTTGCGCGGCTGTTTGCAGCGCGATCACCTCGTCCAATGTCAGCGCCGGCTGCACGCTGTCGAGCGGATCGGCGTGTTCTTCGCGCTCCAAGATGCCAATTTCGTCCTCGAAGGACGGATAGCCCAAGTTGAGCGCGATCAAAAAGCGATCCAACTGCGCTTCGGGCAGCGGGAACGTCCCCGCCATTTCAATTGGGTTCTGCGTGGCGATCAAGAAGAATGGGCGTTCTAGCATTCGCGTCACGCCGTCAACCGTCACCTGCCCCTCCGCCATGCTCTCCAACAAACTCGACTGTGTGCGCGGCGATGCACGGTTGATCTCATCGACCAGCACAACATTGGCGAAGATCGGACCCGGCACGAACTCGAAGCGACTTTCACGCTGATTGTAGATCGCGCCGCCCGTCACATCACCCGGCAGCAGGTCGGGCGTACATTGGATGCGCTTGAACGACCCTTCCAACGACCGTGCCAACGCCTTTGCCACCAGCGTCTTGCCAATGCCCGGCACATCTTCCAGCAGCACATGACCGCGCGCGACTAGTGCCGCCACAATCAGCGTCAGCTTATCCGCATCGATCACCGCTGCGCGCTGCACCGAGTCCGTTAAGCGCGCCAGTATATTCGTGGTCGTGCCGTTCAATGCTGTTTTCGTTGTCAACGCTGCTCGCATCTCTGCCTCATTCAATTGTTCACCCTATTACAGCATATCGCTAGAAACGTTCACAGCAATCGAGAGAGTCGTTAACTTTTGCGCTTCTCGCTATCATCGAGGCGCATTCATCGCATCGGAGCAACTATCCCATGACTCGACACGAAATCGCCGCGCTCACCCTAGACGACGCATTCGCCGCACGCGACGGCGGCGCGCACAGCATCGAGCTGTCGCGCGATTTGTCCGTCGGCGGGCTGACGCCGGAGATTGAACTCGTGCGTGCCGTGTTAGACGCCGTGCAATCACCCTCATTCGCGGTCAACGTGATGGTTCGACCGCACGCGCGTGATTTCATCTATACCGATGCCGACATTGAGATGATCTTGGCAGATACGCGCCGTTTCGCCTCGTTCGACGTTGATGGCGTTGTATTTGGCGCCCACACGCCGTCCAGTATGCTCGATGTATCGCTGATTCGCCGCGTTGCAGCTGCCGCTGCGCCCATCCCCATCACCCTGCATCGCGCGCTCGATACCTGCGCCAACCCCAATGAAGCATTAGCCGCGCTCGTCGGCATCGTGCCGCGTGTCCTCACATCGGGACCCGCCGCCACGGCGTGGGAGGGACGCGACGGGCTGAGGAATTGGATTGCTACTTTCGGGAAGGACATGCAGTTTGTCGTATCCGGCGCTATCCGTTTGGATCAAGTACGCACGCTGGTCGATCACACAGGGGCGCATGAAGTCCACATCGGCGGCGCGGCGCAGACCGATGGGCGCGTCGATCCAGCGAAAGTACGCGCACTGTTAGAGGCGATCCGTTCGTAGGGGCGTGCCAGCGGCACGCCCGCGTGTTTGATTATTCCGCACCCTTAATTGGCAACCGGAGGATGAAGCGCGTTTTACCCGGTTCAGGGCGCGCCTCCATCGTACCGTCATGCTGCGTGATGATTCGAAAGACGATATCGAGTCCGAGTCCGGTATGCTGCGCGGCGTCTTTCGTCGTGTAGAACGGTTCCCACATACGCTGCTGCACCTCATCGGAAATGCCCGCGCCGTCGTCGTTAATTTCGATCATCGCAAACGCATTTTCGTTGCGCGTGATGAAGTGAATAGTGCCATCGTCCGCTGTCGCTTCAATCGCATTATCCAGCAAATTCGTCCACACTTGATTGAGTTCCGAACCGCGCGCCGAAATACGGGGGATCGTCTTGTCGAACTGCTTGATCACGATGCGATTTCCGATGCGCGTATGCAGCATCGAGAGCGTGTTTTCGAGTCCAGCGTGCAGGTCAATTTCTTGGATGGGCGCTTCGTCCATGTAAGTGTAACCTTTGACCTTTTCGACCAAATCGGAGATGCGTCGGGTCGATTGTTCTAGTTCATGCACGAGTCCCGCCACCCCGAACGCCGTACACAACCACGTCAGCATCGTGGTCGGGTCTTGGAGGCGTAGTCCGCCGATCAGCGCATCCAAATCATCAGCAGTCACGCCCACATCCACGAATGACGCTGCCATCTTCCACACATTGTTGACGCCGTTCGCCTCGAGCCATTCCGCAATCGCGTTTTCGCGGTCGCTGTGTTCCAGCGGGCTAAGGGGTTCGCTCCCGCCTGACCGAATGGCATCTTGCTGGATCGACAGCAGTTCGCGCACTTGCAGGTCACTCAAGCCTGTGTTTGGAAGTTGGATCGCTTGCGATTGCAGATCGTACAGTACCCCGCGCAAGCTGACCGCCGCGCGGCGCGCCGCTGACGCCGGATTGTTCAATTCGTGCGCCAAGCCAGACGCCAGCTTACCAAGCGCGTTCATCTTCTCTTGTTGGCGGCGTCCACTGGCGATATTGCCCATCCGTTCCGCCGCCGTCGCCATGATGCGCGCGCCCAGCGTGGGCGCGAACGCGAAAATCTGCCGAAACGATGGCACGTCAAACACCATCAGCCGCGTTGGACTGAGCGCGGTCGATGTCACGCTTGAAATCAGCGTGCCATCCAAGATCGGAATTTCGCCGCCCATCACCCCGCGCGGCGTCGTCCCCATCACCATCTCATGCCCCATCTGGTAGCGCGTGACTTGCATTTCGCCGTCGAGGACAATGTAAAAGCCGCTGATCGGTTCATCTTGACGAAAGAACACGTCGCCGCTGTCAACGGTGACAACACGGCTGTTGGCGCGCACCCAATCCAATTCACTCACATCGATATGTGAGAAGATCGAAAGCTGCTGAAGCTCATCCACTGACATGCGCTTTTGCTCCATCCCATGCTGCCCGCAACGCCGCCGCGCGCTCTATAAGCAGTTCGACCGTCCAATCCTTCGACACAAGCGAACTCCCGATACCGACCGCGACCGCGCCCGCCCGCGCATACTCCGCGATATTCTCGACGCCGATCCCGCCCGTCGGCAAGAAATCCACATCGTTGAGCGGCGCACGCAGCGCCTTCAAGTACGCCACGCCGCCAAGCGCATCGATTGGGAACAACTTGACCATGCGGCAGCCGACGTTGACGGCTTGCTGTGCCTCGGTCGGGGTGGCGATGCCGGGCAGATGCAAAATATCGTGCGCCATCGAGCGCGCCACGGCTGCCGCATCAAAATTGGGCGACACAATAAATTCTGCGCCCGCGTCGAGTGCCAATTTCACCTGATCGGCGGTGCGTACCGTCCCCGCGCCTACGACCATCGACCCGCCAAATTGTTTGCGCAGTTTCGGGATCGACTCCAGCGCGCCGCGCGTGTTCAATGTGACCTCAACCAGCACGATTCGCGCTTCTAACAACGCTTCGCCCATTTGCAAAATCGCATCTTCGCCATAATCCCCGCGAATGATCGCTACAATTCCATCGCGCTTAATGTGGTCTGCGGTCTGCTCAATATTTGTCGCCATCATTCATCCCCTGTCGCGTTCGCGCGTCATTGTAACGGAAACATTAAACTTAATCACGTGACGCTCTACAGCAGATCAATCCACGCAGCTCCTGCGGCACGCTTGACCTTAACCGACAAACCGAGTTCGCCAGCCGGCGGGTCGACGTTACGCGACATGGATTCGTCCAGTCCGAAAAAAAGTTCGCGCTTGGTCGGTGCAGGTTTTACGAGACAGACTGTCCGTCCCAACCGCGTAGCTGCCGCAGGAACAGCGCCGCCTTCAGCAAGCGTGGCGGCGTTCGCCAAACTCACGCTTGACGCTAAATCATATCGAGGGGAGTCTAAACGAACTGACCTTCAAGAGCAAGACGGCTGAAGGCGAAACCGCTTTCATCCACTGCCGATCAATCGGCGTGGCTTTTAAGCGGGCTAATGTATTATTTGTAAAAACGCAGCCAGCGCCGACTGAAATACACTATTTTGTTCGAGATGTGGCGCATGTCCGGCGTCCGGGATGACGATGTGCTGCGCATGGGGCATTTGAGCGACCATCTGCGCGGCAATCGCCCTAAATTTGGTGTCCAGCGCGCCCGTGATCAGCAGGACAGGCATAGAAAGCTGCTGCAATTGATCCCACAGCGACGGCTGCATCCCCGTCCCCATGCCGCGCAAGCTGTTCGCCAGTCCGTTCGGGCGCTGTGCCAGACGTTCGGGGCGCAATGCGGCGCGGCGGGCATCGGACTGGGACGCGAACAGCGACAAGCGTTCCCAATCTTCAACGAACGCCGCGACACCATCACGTTCGATCCGTGCCGCCAATCCATCGTCGCTGTAGATGCGTGCAGTGCGTTCATCGTCCATTTCCAAGCCGGGCGACGCGCTTTCCAAAATCAGCGAACGCACCCGGCTCGGATAGGTCAGTGCTAGATACAGCGCCAATCGTCCGCCCATCGAGTAACCGAAAACATCCGCGCGTCCGTCGGCGTGCGTATCGATCAGCGCGGCAATGTCGGCAGCGGCACGCTCGATTTGGTAGCGCGCGGGCGCGTCGGGTGCGTCAGTGTCACCATGTCCAAGTAAATCGGGGGCAATCATCCGCCGCGCCGTCGTCAACAGCGGGAAATATTGCAACAGTCCTCGTCCCGTTCCGGTAAAGCCATGCAAACCAACAAGCGGTCTGCCTTCACCCGCTGTATGAACACGATACAGCACACCGTCGTTGGCTGTGAATTTCATGTGAACCTGTAGACAAATTCTCGATTTAGGATTAAACTTTCAGATAGTGATGAATATTGCAATCGACGCGCGATTTTTTGCGTGCGATTACAGACTGACCAGTCGGTTTCATGATGAGCAATGCAACGATGAACCTCCGCAAGCGCGCGAAACAAGCCGATACAGCCGAACGCGAGACCGGGCGCGACCCCGAAGCGACACGCGGACGCATCTTGGACGCGGCGCTCGATGTATTTTCGCAAAAAGGCTATCACGATACCAGTGTCGATGAGATCGTCACCGCATCCAGCACCTCGAAGGGCGCGATCTACTTCCACTTCCCCAACAAGCAAGCGTTGTTCTTCGCGCTGGTAGACAAGTTCGCCAATCTGCTTGAAAAGTGCGCCGAAGAAGCGATTGCGCGCGAACAAATCGGCATCGCGCGCGTCGATATCGCCCTGCGCACGATCTTGGATGTATTCGGACAGTATCGCCCATTAGCGAAACTCATGCTGGTACAAGCCGTCGGCTTGGGGACAGCCTTCGAGTTGAAGCGCATGGAACTGCACGACCGCTTCGCCGCGCTGATCAAACGCTATCTCGATGAAGCGATAGCCGTTGGCGATGTGCAGCCCGTCGATACCGACGTAGTGGCGTATGCGTGGATGGGCGCAATCAACGAAATCATCATCCGCTGGGTCTACACGGGCGAACCCGGCGCAGACCGCATCATGAACACGCTGCGCCCGATGCTGCTGCGCAGTATTGGCTTTACAAGTGACATTTAACGGAGAGAGAACGATGGTAGTCTGGACTCCGACGACAATGAATCCTTCTAGCCGCTATGCCGATGACCGCCCGCGTTTGGTCGCCGTCGCGCGCCGTGTCACCGCCATGCCGCCGCTCGCGGTGCTGCGGCTTGCGCCTTCCGGCGTACAGCGCGTGCATTGGCAGCACGCCGACGATGAACTCGCGTTCGCAGGCTGGGGTATAGCAACCGAGATCGTCGCCTATGGGCGGGATCGCTTCGCCAGCATCAAAATGCAAAGTGACGCGCTGTTCGCGGATGCGCAGTTAGATTTACCATCCGAAGCCGCGCCGCGCTTGGTGGGCGGATTCGCCTTCCGCGATGACTTCGCCGCCGCCGATGGCGTCTGGGCAGCCTTCCCATCAGCGTACTTCATGCTCCCGCGCGTCCAATACACGCGCATCGGGGACGACGCATGGCTGACCATTAGCCAGATCGCACAGCCCGACGAAGCCAGCGACGGCGTAATCGACTGGCTGAACGACGAACTCGATCACCTGAGCGCGCTGCTCGACGAACGTGCAACTGCTGATCACGACGCGCCACACGCCCACACCATCCAGTATCCGCTGACGCGGGCTGCGTGGCGTGGGCAAATCACCAATGCGACGCGCCGCATTCGCGCGGGCGAACTCGAAAAAGTCGTGCTGTCGCGCTACGCCGATATTGAATTCGATGCGCCAGTCGATCCGATCTTGGCGCTGGAAACGCTGGACGCGAATTATCCAACCGCCTACCGCTTCTTGGTCGAAGTCTATCCCGGTCATGCGTTCTTCGGCGCGACACCCGAAGTGATGGCAGCGAAACGTGGCGCGCGGTTGGAGACGGCAGCGTTGGCGGGATCGCGTCCGCGCGGCATGTCGGACAGCGCCGATCAAGCCTTCGCGGCGGCGTTGATGGCGTCGCCCAAAGAGCGTATCGAACACAGCCTTGTCGTGGACATGCTGCGCGATCTGCTGCAACCGTTCGCGCGCCAACTGACCATCCCTGAGCTGCCGACGATCATGCGCCTGCGTAACATTCAGCATTTATACACGCCGATCCAAGTGACGCTGCATGATGACGCCGCGTTATTAGATATCATCGCGGCGCTGCATCCAACGCCCGCACTCGGCGGATCGCCGCGGCGAAGCGCGATGGACGCCATTCGCCGCTTAGAGACGACGGATCGGGGTTGGTATGCCGCTCCCATCGGCTGGATCGACGCCAACGGCGATGGCATGTTCGCCGTCGCCATTCGGTCAGCCGTCAGCGTTGAAGATCGCGCGCGCTTGTATGCGGGCGCGGGCATCGTCGCGGACAGCGACCCCGATAAAGAATGGGACGAGACCGCGCTCAAATTCAAGCCGCTGCTTAACGCCTTGGGGGTGAACGGTGACGCCCCCCAATCGTAATTTTCTCTGGACAAGCATCGTGGTCGATGAACTGGCGCGCTCCGGTCTGCGCGCCGTCGTGATCGCGCCCGGTTCGCGCTCAACGCCGCTGGCAATCGCGTTCGCAGAACACCCCGATATCCGCGTCTATTCGATCATCGATGAGCGGAGCGCGGCATTCTTCGCGCTTGGACACGCGCTGGCGACGGATCGCCCGGTCGCGGTTGTGTGTTCGTCCGGCACGGCGACAGCGAATTTCTATCCAGCGATCATCGAAGCGCGCTATTCAGGCGTGCCGCTGTTGATTATGACCGGAGATCGCCCGCCAGAACTGCGCGATTCGGGCGCGAATCAGACCGTCGATCAGGTCAAAATGTACGGCGATCATGTCTTGTGGTCAGTGGACGTGGCGCTGCCCGAAAGCGATCCGTCCGCGCTGGCGATTCGCAGTTTGCGCACGCTGGCGTGCCGCGCTTATGCGACGGCGAACGGTGGCGCGACCAGTGATGGCGGCGGCGGAATGCCGCGCGGTGCGGTGCATCTGAATTTTCCATTCCGCAAGCCGCTTGAACCGATCCCCGTGCCGACGGATAAGACCGACGATCTAGCGTGGGTCGGGCGGACAAACAACGAGCCGTTCACGCGCATTGGTGGCGGCGCGGTCGCACCAACAGATCATCAAATCGACGCACTAATACAAGTCTTGCAAGATGCCCAGCGCGGTATCATCATCGTCGGATCGAGCGTCGATCTCAGGTTGGCGAATGAATTGGCGCTGTTTGCCGGGCAAGCGCATTTTCCCGTCTTAGCCGATCCGCTCTCCCAAATTCGCTACAATGCCCATTGGCGCGAGATGGAAACTGCGTGCGTTGGCGGCTACGATACGTTTTTGCGCGGCATATCGGCTTGGGATAAACCGGATTTGATCCTGCGTTTCGGCGCGATGCCCACCTCGCAATCCCTGATCGACTATCTAAACATGAACGGCGATGCCTATCAAATCACATTCAGCGCCGATGGCATCTGGAAAGACCCGAATCATCAAATCGATGAATTCATTTGGGCAAATCCCGCCGAGATCGCGCGCATATTCAGTCAGGTTGCTGCCGAGACAACGATTGGTGACGAGGCATGGGCGGAGCATTTCCGCGCTGCCGAGTCCGCGACATGGGATATCATCACGCGCGAGCTGGCTGGTGATTTCTTCGATGGAGTGGTTGTCGCGGATACAGTCGATCTGCTCCCCGATGGCGCGGCGCTTTACATCGGCAACAGCCTCCCCGTCCGCCATCTTGACCAGTTCGCGCGCCCTACCCCAAAACATATTCGCGTGTTCGGCAATCGCGGCGCAAGCGGCATCGATGGCATGGTGTCGAGCGCGTTGGGCGCGGCGGCAGGACTCGATGCGCCGCTCGTCTTGGTCACGGGCGATCTCGGCTTCTATCACGACATGAATGGCTTGCTGGCGATCAAGCGCAATCATGTCAACGCGATTATCGTTGTGATCAACAACGACGGCGGCGGCATCTTCCAGCGACTGCCCGTCGCCCAGTTCGATCCGCCGTATACCGAATTATTCCGCACGCCGCACGGCATGACCTTCGATCATGTCGCCGCGATGTATGATTTAGACTATACACAGGCGACGGATCGGGCGTCGTTTCGACAGGCGTTCAACGCGGCATTGACGACGGTCAAGTCCCGATCCACGATCATCGAAGTGCCAACCGACGCGATCCATGATCTTGCGCGGCGGAACGAAATTACTCAACGTGTATTGGATGCGATCAAGACTCTGTAGGAGACAACAGCGATGGACACCCCCGCAATCGACACCAACAATCTGATCCGCAAGGCGGCGGATTGGCAGACGGTCAAGGAATATGAAGACATCACCTATCAAAAAACATCTGGGATCGCGCGGATTGCCTTCAATCGCCCCGAAGTGCGCAACGCCTTCCGCCCCGACACGATCACCGAAATGACCGAAGCTTTCCAGCACATCTGGGATGATCAGGATGTCGGCGTGATCTTGCTCACGGGCGAGGGACCCGCGCAAGATGGCAAATGGGCGTTCTGCTCCGGCGGCGATCAAAAAGTGCGTGGCGACGCGGGCTATGTCGGCAAAGACGGCGTGCATCGCCTGAATGTCTTGGGGTTGCAGCGCATCATCCGCACGATCCCAAAGGTCGTGATCGCGCTCATTCCCGGCTATGCGATTGGCGGCGGACACGTTCTGCATGTGATCTGCGATCTGACGATTGCGGCGGACAATGCCGTGTTCGGGCAGACGGGTCCGCGCGTCGGCAGCTTCGACGGCGGCTATGGATCGAGCTATTTAGCGCGCATCGTCGGGCAGAAGAAGGCGCGCGAAATCTGGTACTTGTGCAAGCAATACGGCGCGCAAGAGGCGCTCGATATGGGCTTGGTCAACAAGATCGTGCCGCTGGCTGAACTCGAAGCCGAAGGCGTGGCATGGGCAGAACAAATCATGCAGCACAGCCCGCTCGCCATTCGCATTCTGAAAGCATCGATGAACGCCGATGTGGACGGACAAACCGGCTTGCAGCAGTTGGCGGGCGATGCGACGCTGTTGTTCTACATGACCGAAGAAGGTCAAGAGGGGCGTAACGCCTATGTGCAGAAGCGCAAGCCTGCCTTTCGTAAATATCCGTGGCGTCCATGACCGATTGGTTGAACAGCCTTGGGTACGTGCGCGAAGCGCCGGGTAAGCCAGCCCTCATCACGCCATCCAAAATGTGGACGTATGAGGAACTGGTCGATAAAGCCTTCACGATGGCGGCACGGCTGGCAGCTTGGGATGTGAAAGCGGGCAGTCGTGTCGCCGTTCTCAGCCCAAACAGCGCGCAATATGTCTTTTTGATCCATGCGCTGTTGGAATTGGGCGCGACGCTGATTCCGCTCAATACGCGCCTCACGCTGGACGAATTGAAATATCAAGTTCAGACCGCGCGTCCGACGCTGTTGATTGACACACCTGAAACCGAAACACGAGGGAAAACCCTCTACCGCGACATCAATACACGACCCGTCGATTTCAACGGTTTTCGGTCAGCGCATTTCGATCCCATCATGCCTGAGACGACGGATGAATCCATCGCCGCGATCCTCTTTACGTCGGGGACAACCGGACAACCGAAAGGCGTTCGCCTCACGCGCAGCAATCTATGGCTGAATGCGCTCTGGTCGAATCGGAAACTGAGCGCCGAAACGCCAGAAACGGATCGCTGGTTGCTCACGCTGCCGCTGTATCACGTCGGCGGACTGTCGATTGTCTATCGGACGTTCCTTGCGGGGCAAACGCTCGTCCTCTATGAAGGCGGTTTCGATCCGCAGCGGGTCTCCGATGCGCTGCATCAACATCAAATCACGCATGTTTCGCTCGTACCGACGCAGTTATACCGGATGCTCGAAGCGGGCGTTTCGTTCCCATCATCGCTGCGCATCATTCTGCTTGGCGGCGCGGCGGCGTCCCCCGATTTGCTCAAGCGCGCCTTTGACGCGGGCTTGCCCGTCGCGCCAACCTACGGCATGACCGAAACTGCCTCGCAGATCACAACTATGCTCCCCGACGCTGCACGCCGCAAGCCGGGCAGCGTGGGCAAACCCATCTCCCAAACACGCCTCCGAGTGGTCGCTGAAGATAACAGCACGCTTCCAGCCAATCAAATCGGGGAGATCGTCATACAAACATCTTCAAGCGATACGCTGATGCTCGGTTATCTCGATCAGCCAGATATCACTGATGAAGATGAGTTTCACACCGGCGATCTCGGCGATCTCGATGACGATGGCGATCTGTGGATCGTGCAGCGGCGCAGCGACTTGATCATCAGCGGCGGCGAAAATGTGTATCCAGCGGAAGTGGAGAACGTCTTATACACGCATCCTGCGATTGCCGATGCGTGCGTCGTCGGACTGGCAGACGCCGAATGGGGGCAAATCGTGGCGGCGGCACTCATCATCAAGCCGGACGCGCACGCCACCGCCGACGAAATCGACGCGCATTGTCAGCAGCATCTCGCCGGATACAAACGCCCGCGCCGGATCATCTTTGTCGATGCCTTGCCGCAAACGGCATCGGGTAAAGTGATCCGGCGCGAGGTGGCAGCGATGTTCGCGTAGGGCGCGCCCGCTTGCCCGATCCTGTGAACTATGTGCCTTCGACTACGGGGAGGGTCATGATATCGCCGTTGGCTGTAAAGACGAAGTTAGAAATCCAACCGATATAGCGCGCTGTTTCGACCTGCACCCAATCGCCTATCGTGTTACGCCCCGTCGCGCGCAGCAAGCGTCCATTGCGCAAGCCAACGACGACGTTGAACGTCGTGTCGGGTCCCTCGCGGACATTGGCAATGTCGTTGGTGCGCGTCATGACCATCAGCCCCGTACTTTCGGACACGCGCACATCCGCCGGATCGCGCTCCTCGCGGAAGCGAATCGGCGTCGCGCTCGTCAGACAGTCGGGCGGTGTCGGGAAAGCCAGTGGCGTCGCCGTCGTTAAGCAGATGCCCGGAATCGCACCCGAAAATCCAGTCACACGCAGCGGGAGCCGCGCTTCGATCACATTGCCAATGCGGTAAGCGGCGTCGGAGATCGGTTCGCGCGTCCCATCCTCGCGCTGCAAGAATACGCCGTCAACATTGGCGACAACCAATGTATCCGCCACGCCGCTGCCGCGCGAGTCGAGTTGAAATTCCAATTGCGCATCGGGATTTGGTGTCGCCGCGCTCTCGATCAGGACATACATGAACGAGTCATTGCGCAGCGCCCGCGCCGTTTGGATACGCAGCGACAGGACATTGACCGGACTTTCGCCTTGCAGCGTCGGCGCATCGAGCGAATCGTCCCAATCAGCCCGTTCACCATCGACCGCGATCCACGTTAAGCCACTTGGGAGCGGTGGATCGTTCTCCGGCGGCACATCCAGCAACCACGCCGCAATCCGCTCCGCCAACAGCGTATTGCCGAGATGCAGCGGTTGAACACCTTGCGCCGTTTGGGTCAACGCCAAGCCATAGCCGTTCATCAACATCTCGCCATCACCCAAGAGGGCAACGCGGGTGTTTGTGCGCGTGTTTTCACCGATGACACCGATGGTCAAGCGCCCTGTTGCGTCTTGGTTGTAGTTGACTTCGAGTGGATCGCGCGTGGTAATTGGCGCATACGCGCGCGCATTTGCCTCCGCGAACGGGACATTGGCATAGATCAGTGGATAGGCGGCGCTGTCAATGCCGAACAACTCCGCGCCGACCGGACGCGCGCCCCATGTTACGACGGGCAAATCATAAGCGACAATGGGCTGATTGACCCGATTCGCTAGTGGATACGGCAGCATGGGCAGGAAACTCGTCTCTAAGGCGGAAACGCTTTCCTGTGTGAACCATGGCTGAATCAGCAGTCCGGCAAACAACTGCGTCCCATAATCCGCGTTCAACAGCCGCGCCATTCCCCCCGTTGGCGACTCCGTGCCGCCGCGAATATGCCCGCTCGGATCGACCGCCAAGAGCAGATTCGCCCCCTGCTGCATTCGCGCCCAAATCCGTCCAAGAAAATCAACCGGAATCGGGCGGCGCGGTCTGACCAAGACGATCACGCTGATGTTTTCGGGCAGCGGATCGCGCAAGCGCGCGAACTCGGTCTGTGCGCCGAAGCTGCGGAAGATCGCCGCCAGTTGTGTCAAACCCGTTGGACCTTCGGTCGTCACCGACGCCATGTCCAACTGTTGACTTTCCTCAATAAATACGACCAACGGCGGCGCGGATGGGACGGGCGGTTCGCCCTCCTGTCCACGCGCCAAACTCGACGCCAAGACCATCAGCGTGATGGTCAGCAGGACGCCGAGTCGAAACATTCGCTTGTTCATGCTGTCGTCCACCAACCCGAGTCGGGTTATGCGCCCGGAGTCGGCGTCGCGGTCACTTCTTCCGTCGATTCGGTCGTTGGCAGCGGCGTCGTCGTGCGCGTCGGCGTTGGCGTTGGTGTGAGCGTCGCCGTTTCGGTGGGACCCGGCGTCGGGAACTCCAGCGCAACCGATTCAGCATTCACCAGCCACGTCACCGCATTGAGCAAGAAGCGCACATTCGCCGGATGTACGAAACCGGCGCTATAACGCGGCGCGGTCTGCAAACCCAAGCCATTCCGCGCGAAATCGGCATCCCCCACCAAGACGATGCGCGATCCGGTGCGCGGATCATCGAATGCGCCCGATACCGCCAGCGATCCCGCTGCTGTGTCCGTGCCGATGTTAAATTCCAATACGCCTTCGCGGACGAAGCGCGCGAAATCAACCTCGCCGTAGAACGCCGGATCAGCGAACACCAGCGGCGTCACGATGAAGCCCTGAATGGCGGAGTCGACTTCGAGCGAACGCGCGCCAAAGAACGCCAATTCGCCCTCTAGCCCCACTGTGATCGGGTGCTGCGTGTTGATGTTGGTGGAGACGAAGCGGTTGCTGATCCGCGCCAGATTTGGCGTCGGCGTTGCGCCTTCAACGGGCGCAGCATCCGCTTGGACGCCGTTATCCGTGATCAGATAATCGGCAGTCGCGCGCAGACCAAAGTCCGCCCACATCAGTTGGAACAAGCCGCTGGTCGCGGGCAGCGCCGAACTGCGCGTCTCGATAACGGGATTCGCCAACAACAGCAGTTTGCCGCCGTTGTTGACATACGACCACAGGCGCGCGATCTGATCGGGCGCGAAGTCCGTCTGCGGGCCCGCGACGATGATCAAGTCGGCGTCCGAAGGGAAGCCTGTGCGCCATTCCAACGTGTAGAGGCTCGCGCCCAACTGGCGCAGCAAACCCGCCAAGCGCGACAAACCGCTGTCCGAACGGTCGAAACGGCTGGCTTCGCCGCCCGCTTCGGTGAAGTAAATGTTGATGCCCTCCAAACGGGGCGTTTCTTGCAGCAGCCGTTCGGCGCTCACCAGCGACGGACGCGCCTGAAACGCGAACCCGCCCAGTCCAACCAACAGCACGAGCAATCCAATGAATTTCGCGCGCATGTTTTTCAACTCCTCATCGGTTCAACACCGGACGCCGAAGCGCCCATTCCTCAGCGTACTATACCTGAGCGGGGGAAGAATGACAAACGGCATTGCACCTCCCCCCAGCCCGTTCTCCGGTATGGAGGGGGTGAGGGTGATTCATTCCTACCGATTTTGCGATTTCTATGCGACAATGCGTCGGGGCGCACACTTGGGGGAACATGAACGACCTCTATTCCGCATACGGACTCTGCATTCAATCCCATTGGGAACTGCCGCCGCTGCTGCGCGGATCGGGCAGCCCCGACGTGATCGTCCGCGAGGCGTCCGCCGATGAGTTCCCGCGCCGCGTGATCGCCCAACCCGGCTGGCACGTCCCCTCGTCCGATGCGATCTATCTGCACGCGGGCGCGCTCGGACAGTTCGGCGCGCGCGCGGGGAACGAACTGGTCGCGCTGCCCGCGCCGACGTTGGATGCCACCACGCTAACCAACTTCCTGATCACCACCGCGCTCAATTTGATCTTGTTTCAGCGCGGCTATCTGCTGCTTCATGCCAGCGTCGTCGCCATCGATGGCGCGGCGGTCGCCTTCCTAGGCGGGTCCGGCTGGGGCAAATCGACGCTGGCGGCGGCGCTCGAAGCGCGCGGACACCGCGTGATCGCGGATGACACGCTGGCGCTCGACCTGTCCGATCCCACCACGCCGCGCGCGCTCCCCGCCTTCCCGCAGATGAAGCTGTACCCTGATTCGCTCGAACTCGTCGGCGTGGCGGCGGACGGGCTGCCGCGCGTGCAAACGCTGCACGTCAACGGCGCGGGCGATAAACGCTTTCGTTCGCTGGCGGATCAATTCGTGGACGGCGGCGCGCCGCTCAAACGACTGTATGTGCTGGAACGGCGCGATCACGCCGAAATTGCGCGGCTGAGTCGCGGCGCAGCGTTCCCCGAACTGATGCAGCATTCGTTCGTCGGCAAGCTGGCGGCGGCGTTCGGCGTCGATCTACTGGCGGTCAACGGGCGCGCGCTCACCCATCTGCGCCAATGCACGACGCTGTTGGATGCCGTCCCCGTCGCGCGGCTGTATCGCCCATGGGACTTGGGCGCGCTTGGCGGCGCGGCGGCGCTGGTGGAACGCGATATCGCCGGGTTGTAGGGGCATGGCGTGCCATACCCGCGTTTACCGCCCCGTGCCACGCGCACAACCCGCCGCGAAAAAATTTTGATCCGCTTCGCGGAGGGACAGAGCAACAGCGATCAGAGGTCAGAGTATTCAGATTACAAAATATTAATAGTGACGGCAACACAGCCGAAAACCGAAGAGGTAGTTCCGTACATTCGGGTCGTCCCAGCCGCGGTACGCCGCGCGCGATGCTCTGATCGAAGTCCCACGAGCCGCCGCGCAGCACGCGCGCATTTGTTCCATTCATTACGTTAATATCACCGCTCCCCTACGCATCCAAACACCATTCCCAGACATTGCCGCTCAGATCCGCGACGCCGAACGGACTGCACCCGCTTTCGGGATGCGCTAGGGGATGATCGTACTTCGTGACGGGCGTCGTCCGCGCGAAGCCGCTTGCGTCCACATTGCAGCGTTTCGGATCGAAAGCGTTCCCCCACGGGTATTCGCGTCCATCGTCGCCCTGCGCAGCCCGCTGCCACTGACTTTCGCTCGGCAAACTGATATTCAACCCCGTCTCCGCCGCTAGCCATAGACAAAAGGCGACCGACTCGAACCAACTAACGTTCGTGCGCGGCGTATCATCACCGTCAAATGCAGTCGGTTTAGGCTTTTTGCCATTCTGCTCCCAGAACGCCTGCGCCTCGGCGCTGTAGCCCCACCAGCGCGCGTCAGCATAGCCGCCCGCGTCGATGAACGCCTGATACTGCGCATTCGTCGTCGGATACTTGGCGATCCGAAACGCCGGAACGGGAACGATCCCGCCTTTCGTCCCATTAGACGAACTTGCATCCTCCAATGTGACCGTTCCAGCGGTCACGCTGCACCACGCGAACGGCGCGGGCAGGACGGACAGCAGCAACGCCTCCCCCAGTTCAGCGGGGACGGGCAGCGTCGGCTGTGCCTGTTTGAGCGCTCGCCAGCGCGCGATCCCGCGTCGGCGCGTGGCATCGCGCCCAGCGAGAAAGATGATCTCGTCGAGTTCGTTTTGCGCGCGGCGCTGGGCATCCGCGCGGGCAGCGCTATCACGCGCGTGCTGGATCATGTCATTGATGGCATCGCGCGCCGTCTCGGAGTACGCCGAATGCGCGGCATACGGCGTCAGCAGCGCGACGACAGCGGCGTGATCGCCCGCGCGCGTCAGATCGTCGGCTTGGGCGAGCAGATCGCGCAGGCGCGGCGGGGGTGCGGCAGCCGCACCGCTTGGAGCATCAGGCGGCGATTCGATGCTTGGTTTGGTTGGAACGGCGGCGCGCGACTCCAATTCACGGGTACGGACAGGCAGTTGGGAGGTGAGGTCTGCACGTGGCGGCTGCATGTCCGCGATGATCGCGTCGATCTCGCGCTGCACATTGTCGCCCACCTCGCCGCGCCAATGTTGCAAGAGGCGAACGACGGCGGACGTGCCGCGCCATTCGCCATAGATATCCAACTGCGAAATCAGATTGATAGTGAACGGGCGCGCCGCCCCCGTCCAACGGATGCCAGCGAGGACGGGACACTGCCAGAGCGCGAGGCGAATTTGGGCTTCGCGGTCGTCCGCATCATTCATGAATGGCAGCAGGACGGTGACGATGCGCAGCAAAATGGGTTGTTCGAGTGCCATGAGGACGATTTTTCCAACGCGAATAAGAAGTTACTGCAATTATAATGTTAGCCGCGCTGGATTCTCAAGCGAATGTTCCCCCGCTCCACATGGCGCGGGGGTAAGTGGGCTGAGGTTGCCCTACACCACATCCGCGAACGTGCGCTCCATGCGCCGGAAGTAAAACAAGCCGCTGATCAGCAGCAGCACCGCCACCACCGACGAGACGAGGATCATCGCGCCGGGCGCGGTGTCTGTCCCCAACAGCGCCCAACGGAAGCCCTCGACCACACCCGTCATGGGGTTCAGGCTGTACAACAAGCGCAGCGTGGGGTCTTCGATCAGGCTGCTCGGATACACAATCGGCGTGATGAACATCCAAAGCTGCGTGATGAACGGAATGGTGTAGCGCACATCGCGGAACTGCACGTTAAGCGCCGACAGCCACAATCCAACCGCCAGTGACGTGATCAACGCCAGGAGCATCAGCGCGGGCAGCCAGATAATGTTCGCCGTCGGGACGATGCCGAAATACAGCATCATGCCGATCAGGATGATGAACGAGAGCGCGAAATCGACCACGCCCGAGAGAACGCTCGAAATCGGAATCACGAGACGCGGAAAGTAAATTTTCTTGAGCAGATTAGAACTGCCGACAAGGCTGTTGGCAGAGTTGGTCAGCCCGTTGGTGAACAGTGTCCACGGGACGAGCGCGACGAAGTTGAAGATCGGATACGGCACGCCGTCCGACGGTACTTCTGCCAGGCGTCCGAAGAACAAACTGAACACAACCATCGTCAAGAACGGCTGAATGATCGCCCACAGCACCCCTAAGACCGTCTGTTTATAGCGCACTTTGACATCGCGCCAGATGAGAAAGTACAACAGTTCGCGGTATTCCCACAGTTCGCCCAAGCGGACGGCGACCCAACCGCGCGTTGGTTGAAGGCGCATATGCACTGGGGGTGTGACTTGCGTTCCAATTCCGGTCGGTTGACTATCAGCGAGGCTCACAGCTTATCCTTTTACAACTCGGGTTCGGACGCTATCATTCCATCATTGTGCTGCTGCGTTCGGCGTCGTTGGGCGGACGAACCATATATGGAAGGATGTGCATAACGAATACTTTAATGGGACACCCGCGCTTTCGCAAGGTGAGGATGCGCAAAAACGGGAGCCACCCATGACCACGCTCATCACGGGTGGCGCGGGCTTCATCGGCAGTCGATTGGCGCGGCGGCTGCTGGCGGACGGCGAAACCGTCGTGATCCTCGATAACTTCGATCCGTATTATCCCGTCGCCGTCAAACGCGAGAACATCGCAGATTTGGGCGATCATGCCGTCGTGATCGAAGGCGATATCCGCGACCGCGCGCTGCTGGATGAAATCTTCTCGACCTACCCGATTCGCCGCGTGGCGCACATGGCGGCAATGTCTGGCGTGCGCTATTCCGCCGAGCGCGGCGTGCTGTACGCCGACGTGAACACAACCGGCAGCGTCGCGCTGATGGACACCGCCCGTAAACACAGCGTCGAGTCGTTCATCCTCAGTTCCACATCGCAGGTGTACGGCGAGACGGCGCGCGTCCCATTCCGCGAGGATGAACCCACCGATTTACCGCTCGCGCCCTATCCGGCGAGCAAGCGCGCCGCCGAAATTTTCGCGCATACATATTATCAACTGTTCGGGCTGAACGTGACCGTTTTGCGCTTCTTCAACGTCTACGGACCCGGCGGACGCCCCGATATGATGCCCTTGCGCGTGATCGACAGTCTCGTTCACGACACGCCGATCACGGTGTTCGATGGCGATCTCAAGCGCGATTGGACGTATATCGATGATGTGCTGGATGGCGTAATTTCGGCGTTAAACACACCGCTGGGCTACGCGATCTTCAATCTCGGCTGCGGCGCACCGATCACGTTGGACGATTTCATCGGCATTTGCGAGCGTCTAATCGGTAAAACCGCGATCCGCGTCCCGACGCCGACGCCGCCCACCGAGCCAACTGTGACCTACTGCGACAACACACGCGCACGGGAACGCTTGGGCTTCGCGCCGCGCGTCGATATTGCAGAGGGCTTGGCGCGGACGTGGGCATGGTATCAGGCGCGCTTCTTGACACCCCCCATACAAACGCCGTGACCCCGCTCAACATCCTGTTCGTCACCGAACATATCCCCTATCCCGATGTGCCGCACGCGGGCGGACAGGATTATTGGCATTTGATCGACGCCCTCCGCGCACGGCATCGAGTCTATGTGGCGACGTTCGACGATCCCGCCGCGCCCATCCCCACCGAAAAACTTGCGCCGTATGTTGAAAAGCTGCACATTGTCCGCGATCCGCTGCCCCCCGCGCTCAAAACGCGCTTGAAAGCGCGGCTGTCCGCCTCAACAAGTAGCCCATCGGACGCAGCGATGCCAGCGCCGCGTTCGCTGTTGTCCAGCACCGCGCGCATCATCCGCCAAACGCAGCGTGCATGGATGGCGACGCAGATGGAGCGCGTCGTGCGTGCATGGTGTGATCGCTATCAGATCGACGTCCTGCATTGCGCTTGGACGGCGATGGGGCGCTATTTGACCGCCAGTCCGCACGCGCTGTTCCGCGTCTTGGATGAGGTCGATGTGCGTTTTCTGGTCGAAGCCGACGAAACGACGCGCGGATTGCGCGATCCGGCGGATGCCGCACGACGAAAAGCCGATGAACTGGCATCCTGTGCCGCCGCCGATCTGGTGATCGCGCGCTCGAAGTACGATTTGGACGTGCTGCAAGCGCATGTACCGACGTTGCAGGGCTTCGTGCTGCATTCGGTTGGCGATGTGCGGCGGCTGTTGGACGTGACGCCCGACGAAGCGACGCCGAATCGGATTTTGTTCTGCGGCGCATTCGACCGCGACGCGAATATCGATGCAGCGCAGTGGTTCGCGCGCGCTATTTTCCCGCTGATTCGCGCCAACGTCCCCGCCGCCGAATTATGGCTGGTCGGCGCGCGCCAGGATGCGCGCGTGCGCGAACTGGCGGCGCTTGCTGGCGTGACCGTCACCGGCTATGTGCCAGATTTGCGTCCGTATCACGCTGCCGCCCGCGTCGTGATCGCGCCGACGCGCGTCCCGGCAGGCAACCTGATCAAGATCATGGACGGACTCGCGGCGGGGCGTCCCGTCGTCGCCACGACCATCGCCAATCGCGGGATCGCCGCGCCATCCGTGCGCACCGCCGATACGCCGGACGCTTTCGCCACGCACATCGTGACACTGCTGCGCGACGATACGGCATGGCGCGCAGACTGCGCGATCAACCGTGCCTATGCGCGCTCGCACTTCGATTGGGATGCGAACGTGGCGCGCTTAGAGACGCTGTATATGGACGGCGTGCAGAGAATACGAACAGAAGGGCGTAATGTACCACGCCCCTCCGAGTCGTAAGCCTCATCCGCCTTCGCTGACCAACCCTTCCCCAGATGTGACTTCCGACGGCGCATCCGTCGGTATACTCATCGGCAGCTCGACAGGTGCAGCGAACGTCGCCGTTGCGGTCGGCATCAACGTTGGCATGTCGGCGGGCGCGACGCTCTGCGGCATCGTTGCCGCGCTCAATCCCGTACCACCTCCGCCACCTGAACCAAGCAAAGAACAGATTGTTCCTCCAACAAAGCCGAGACTCGGACGCATTTTCAACGAAACGTCGTCCAGCAAATACGCGGGCGTACTGTCTAAAGATGAAACGTAGACCGAAATCGTCGCATCGTCCCATGCTTGCGTCGTATACGTCTGGATCATGTATTCGGCTAAGGGCGTGTTCGGTTCGAGCCAGAACGTACAAACTTGGAGATCGGTGAAGGTCGGCGTATGCAATATCACGGTCGCGCGCTTGCGTAGATTGCTGACATTGCCAAGCGCAAAGCGCGCTTCAATCAGCAGATTGTCTGGGATCGGCTGTCCACTATATTGCAGCACAACCGCGCCATTCGGATTGGGCGCGCCGAAGAAATTCAGCACGCCGTTGCTATCGACCGACGATGTGATACTCCCGAATGTCCCCCACGCCGTGAAGCCCGCGCTGAAATCACCATTCGTGACCAGATTGGCGCTGTCATCGCCAGAAATATTGGGCGCGTTTGGATCGATACAGCGCGTCTCGTCCACAGGCGTACCCGGCACATAGATTAGGCTGACGTTATCGACTAATACATAACCCGTTTCGTCGCCCGTCGACAGATAGATCGATAAACTCGCGCCCTCTGTCCATGCGATATTCGTCTTGGTGAACATCTGATACGTTTGCATGGGCGTGTTCGGCTCCAACCAGAACGAACAAATCTGGAAATCGTTGAAGTTGGCATGATGGGTCATGATCAACGCACGTTTGCGCATGATGCTCGAATTGCCAAGCTGAAACTGGGCTTGAAGCGGGATATTGCCCGCTAACGGCACGCCCGTGTTTTGCAGCACGACCGCGCTGGTCGCGTCGAGCGTGCGGAAGTATTGAAAGACTCCATTGACGACTTGGAATTGAATATCATCGGGGTTCGGCGTCGCGTACACGCCCCAGAACGCCATCTCATTGTTGAATGCGCCGTTGCGCAGCAAGTTCAAATTCGGCGCGGGCGCGATCTCAAACGGCAAACTCGTGGCGCTCTCCAATGCGGGTGATGTGGCGATCAACTGATGATCATCGTCGAATTGGTTGATGCTCAAGCCAGTGAACGTCGCTACCCCATTGACAGTATTCGCAATCAACGTGCCGGACAAGATGCCACCCGCCGGATTATCGACCAGTGCCAGCGTGACCGGCACGCCGCTATCATCGACATTATTCCCGTCGGCGGTCTGCAAGCGCACTTGGACACCCGTCGCGCCATTGATCGCGCTGCCCGCAATCGTCGTCGTCGGCTGTGCGCTAAAGACGACGCGCGCCGGAACACGGATCGTCGGACGCAGACACCAGTTGACCAGATGCCCCACATCCGTATTCACTGCATCGCTGACGCGCAGTTCCCAATTGCCGCTGACACTCTGATCATCGAACCCTGACAATACTTGCGCTGGACGGTAGACCGCGCCCGCCGTATAGGCATCCACCGTTGTGCTGTTCGTACAGCTTAATTGTGCCGAACCACTCGCTTCATCATCGAAGGCAATGAACACATTGTTGCCGCTGCAAATGCCGCCCGCGTTATTTGGACTGTCGAGCAACCGGATCGGTATGCCATTGTGCGTCAGCGTCACATCGAGATCGCCAACATAGGTGTGCGTGATATTCACGCGCACGTCCAAATCTGCCAGCACGCCGCTGTCCGGCACAATAATTGTGCTGGCAACACTCCCCACCGCGTCGGGGATCGCAAGCGCGCCTGTCCACGTTGGATCGTGCGTCGTAGCACAGTATGCGCCCGTTGCGGGCTGAATCACGCGCAGCGCCGTCGTAGCGGATTGTCCCGCCGTCGCTCCCGTCTCGTTCGCGGTCGCCGTCGCCACATTTTGGAATGTGCCGAAACCCGTCCCCGTGATTTTGATCGTCAAACTGCATTGATCGACTGTGCCGAGCGCGAAGTTTTCCAAGCGCAGCACCGTCGCCGTGACATTGGGCGTCGCGCCTGTGCAGTTATGTGCCAGCGTCGCGGGGACGCTTTCAATTCCCGTTGGCAGCGGAAGATCGACCACGATTCCCGTGAGCGCGGTCGTACTGTTCGGATTGGTGACGACGATCTGCATCGCCCCGCCGCTCACCAAGTTCTGTTCGACCGCCGACGGTGTGAAGCTGATCGCCAACAGCGGCGGGAGCGTAGTCGTCGGATTCGAGCCGTAGATCGAGACCGCGCCCGCGACATCATCCGGTTCTAAGCCCGTCAACGCGCTGTTGTACGTCGGATTCATGACCGCCAGCGTCGTCGGCTCATGCAGCAAGCCGATGCTGTGTCCGATCTCATGCAGCGCCACGATGCCGATATCGTGCTGACCCGCGCCGGGCGTGCATTTCCAATTCTCAGCGATGTCGAAGTGCAGATCACCGGGCGCGGAGACGAGCGAACCGTTTGGCGGCGGGAAGAAGGCATGAGCCAGCACGCCCGATGCGCCATCAAACGAGTGCGCGCCGATGCGGATATGCCCCTGTGCGCCCGCTGTCTCGATGGATACGCCGCTGTCCGCAATTTCGACAAAATCGATGTTGGCAACCGCTTCCCACTCCGCAAACGCGCCGCGAATCTCGCCTAAGAAGCACGCCTCATAGCCGGGCAAGCTGGTGATAGCAACGTTCGTTTTTGGCACGCCGCCGCTCTGCTCCAAGGGACCCAAGCTGACACCGCTTGCCATAAAACTATAAGTGACGACACCGCCAGCGGTAACGGGCGGATTGTTGACGTTGTAAGGCGAATTCGCGCCCCACTTCGACCCGAACAGCACGAAGCGCGCATCGTTCAGATAGATGAGATCATCGCCGTAAGTCACTTTATCGACATCGATACCCACGTAACAGATTTGGATCGCCTCCAACAGCGATCCGCGCGCCAGATCGAACGCACGCGCGTCGGTCAGCGTCCCGGCATCGCGCGCAACAGCGACGCTCACATAATTCGCTTCCAATGCGGCAAAGGCGCTTGGATCGCACGCCCTAGCGCGCTGTGCCTCCAACGCTCCGCTGGTCATCGTCAGCAGAACGGATGCGCCGACAGTGACATTAAGCGCCGCGATCACGACCGCGATCAGCAAGAATTTCCATCGCTTCAAGGGAACTGCCCTCATGATGATATGTTTTCGTGTTTCTTTAAGCATAACCGTCCTTTTGTGCAGATCAAGCATGGGCTGTTCAAATGTGCGCGCCGTCGCTATAGTCTGTCACCATCTCGATACACCGAAAAAGGTGAACTACGCATGTCGGATCGACCAGACATGAACCAGCACATCGTGTTGGTATCGCCAGATCGCGGCGATGTTTATGATGGCAGCACGCCCGATGCACGCGGCGTCGGCGGCGGCATCACCGCGCGGATCGCGCTCTTGACGGCGTTGGCGCGACTCGGACAGCGCGTCGAAGCGTATGTCAACTGCGCGGCGCGAACGACGATTGACGACGTGGACTACATCCCACTCGCTGAATTGCAATCCATCAACTGCGACATCTTGATCGCCTGTTCGACAGGCGGCGATTTATCGTTTGCGTCCCTCGCAAAGGTGTCGATTAACGCGAAATTGCGCTTGCTTTGGAGCATGGGATCGCCCCGTCCAGAAGCAATTGACGTCATCCAGCCCAATTATTTCGTCGTTGCCAGCAATTTTCTGCGCGATGTGGCGGTGAAGCGCTGGAACATCTCGGAGGACAAAATTTTCGTCGTCCATCACGGATTGCATCAGCTTCGTTTCGCCTCCGTCGAAGCACATCCGCCCGCACGCGATCCGTATGCACTGGTCTATACCGGGCATCCGAGCAAAGGACTCGACGCCGCGATCCAAGTCTTGCGCCGCCTGCGCGCGCACGACGAACACTATCATCTCGACGTATATGGCGGTAACGCACTGTGGGGACGCGACAACCAAACACAGATTGATGAGCCAGGCGTGCGCTTCATGGGACTGACCGGACAACGCGATCTGATCCCGCGCTTATTTGAATACGGTTTCTGTTTGGCGCTGCAAGCGATGGAAGAAGGCTTTAGCATCGCCGTGCAAGAGGCAAAACGCGCGGGTATCATTGTGTTGGCGTGCGCGGGCAGCAGCTTTCCCGAAGCGATCCAAAATGGCATTGACGGTTATCTACTCTATACACCGCATGAAGCGCCCGAAACGCACGACCGTGCTGCCGCCGTAATCCGCCAACTGAACGCTGATGAACCCACTGCTGCGCGCATCCGCCGCGCCGCCCTCCGCACGCCTTGGGACTGGGACATTGCGGCGCGGACATGGATCGCATTCAACGGTCACTGCCTGGGCATCAATCCCGCGCCTATCGAGACGATAGATGGTGTTCCCCTCGCGCGTTTCCCCGATGGACTGCACAATCTCGCCGCTGGACATTACTATCCCCTGATGATGGATACAGCGACACGCATAGCCCAAACAGCTTCATTTACATCCGACCTGCCAATCCTTACGCGCAGAAAAAATGTGCTGATCGCGGGTTATTATGGCTTCGGCAATCTTGGCGATGAAGCGATCCTAACCGCCATGCTCGATGGCTTAAATGCCGATCATATCTGTTGCGTCGTCTCTGGTAATCCGCGCGCCACCCAAGAACAGCATGGAGTCGATGCAGTACGCTGGGACAATATTGGGGCGTTGGTCGATGCAGTCGAGCGCGCGGACGCGATCATCTTGGGCGGCGGCGGCTTGTTCCAAGATTATTGGGGTGTGCCGATGGAGACGCTGCTCATGCCGACGCATCGTGGCATGGCGTTTTTCGGCACGTTCCCGCTGTTGGCGGCGCTGTTGGACAAGCCGCTGTATATTCACGCGATGGGTGTGGGTCCCCTTACGACCGATGATGGACGAATGCTGGCGCGGCTGGCATTCGCGCGCGCCGTCCACACATCCGTCCGCGAGTCAGAATCGTTGGCGCTGGTGGCGAGTCTCGGCGTCGATATGACGCGGATTGAAAAAACTGCCGATGCCGCCTTCGCGCTGCGACCCGCGCCAGCCGAGCGCGCCGCCGATCTGATGCGTTCCATTCGCCTGATGGATAAGACCACATTCCGACTTGGCGTGGCGCTCCGACCTTGGGATGTCAATGTTGATCCCATCGTCTGGACAGCCGCCGTCGCCGCCGCGCTGGATCGCCTCTTGGACGAGGTGGACGCCGAAATCATCTTCATCCCCTTTCAAGCATATCAAGAATCCGAAGGCGTCTTGACCGACGACGCGCGAATCGCCCAGATCGTCTTGGATCAAATGCGCCAGAGTGCGCGCGCCCGCTTGATCGCCATCGCGCCTACCCCGCACGCCATGATCGATATTTTGGGAACATGCGACCTCATTTTGGGGATGCGCTTGCACGCGATCTTGTTGGCGTCCATCGTGGGCGTGCCATCGGTCGGCTTGATCTATGATCCCAAAGTCGCCAACGCGCTCACCGATTTGGGACTCGGTGAATTTGCGCACGATGTCACGACGCTCGACGCTGCATCGCTCGCCCAATCCCTGCGCACCGCCACGGATCGTCGTGATGAACTGCGCCAACTCGTCAGCGCCCATGCCGAAATCGCCGCCCAAACGGCGCGGCGCGATCTGCAAGCCCTATCTGCACAGATTGCCGAAAGCGCATCCATTGCTGAAAGCGATACGGACGAAAATCGACTGCTGAAAACTGCATTGCGGCGTTATCTTGTACGTTCCGACGATTTGCTGCTGGACGAACACGCAGAAATTCAGCGTGCGATTGCTCTGTTGGTCGAGCGCGACCGCGAGGTGTTGACGCTGGTTCACCATGCGCTCGCTTCGCTCACCAATACGGAAATCGTACCAACGCGCGCACCTGACGCTGAAGTGGAAATCCGCGCCCTCACCGCACAAGCCAACGCGCTCAAGACCCAGATCGACGGGACTCAAATGCAGATGAGCGCGTTGTATGTGCAAAAAGATACGCTCATGGCGCACATCGACCGCATCGAAAGCGACTATTCGCAGCTTGCGAACGATATTAGCGCGTTAAAAAACGAAAACACCGCCATCACAGCCCAGTTGATCACACAACAAGCCGATCTCGCTGTGACAGCACGACATTTGAGCGAGTCCAATGCATACATCGCGCATTTGCGCCGCGATATCGCCGCTAATCCGGTCATGGGCGCACTCAGCTTCATACAGGTGCTGCTGCGCAATCCGATTCGCGCGGCGAAAATGAGCGTGCGCACGCTCTATCATCTGGTCATCCCGCTGCAAGCGCGGCTTTTGTTCCGGTCACTGCGCCAACACAGCCCCGACATGCGCGCATTTATGCACAACCCCCCGACGTATTTGGCGCGCAAGACGTATCATATCGCTGTGCCGCTGCGCGTGCGGTTGGCGTTAAAGCGCACGCGCACCGAACGTCAGATGAACTGGTATGCGTTCGCTTTCGAGCGATACAAGCGGGCGCGGATGGCGTTGTATGGCTCGGCACTGGATGGCATCCGTGCGCCGGGCGAACCGGGTTTGGTCACAGTCGTACTGCCCGCCTACAATGGCGCGGACATGATCGCGGAAGCGATTGATACCGTACTGAACCAGACATACCCCCATTTTGAATTGATCATCATTAACGATGGCTCAAAAGATGAGACCGGCGCGATTGCCGACGCCTATGCCCAACGGGATGCGCGGATTCGGGTCGTCCATCAGGAAAATCGTAAGATTCCACGCACCCTCTCGCGCGGGTTTCAGATGGCACGCGGCGAATTTTTGACATGGACAAGCTGCGACAACCGTATGAAACCCGACTTTTTGCAGCAAATGGTCGAATCGCTTCAGCGCCACCCAAGTTGGGACATGATCTACGCCAACATGGATATCATTGCGGACGACGGCAGCTATTTGCGTGGATCGAATTGGTACCGTGGCTATCAGCGTCCGGCAGGCAGCGAACACGTCTATTTGCCCGATGCGCCCGATGAACTCAACGTCTGGGCGAACAACTATATCGGCGCGGCGTTCATGTATCGCAGTCGGATCGCGTATCTGATTGGCGATTACAGTCGTCACCGCTTTACAACCGAAGATTACGATTATTGGATGCGGATCAACGCCATTGGCATCCTGCGTCATGCCGATTTCGACGCCCCGATCTACGACTACCGCTTTCACGAGCAATCACTCACAGCGAAGGATAAAGAACTTGGCATCACGCGCAGCCGCGAACGCCTGATGGTCTTTGAGGATTTCCGACGCGATTTCCTGTTGTCACCGCTCATTTGGCTTGTAGATGGCGACGACATTGGCTTGCAAGCGCGCATTGCAGCGGCGGGACATTTTGTCAAGTCTAACGAATATCCGCTGGATCAAGTGCCTCCTGTGTGGACACCATTGATTTATGTCCGCGTCGTCGTGGATGCGACCACGCCTATCGAGCCACCTGATCTGCCAGCATGGATAGTGCGCGCGCTCGTTGTGTCCGGTGCGTCCACGCTTCCCGCATCGATCAGCACAGCGTGGGATTGCGCCATCGTCATCGGTGATTTCCAAACGCCGCTGCCCATGCTCGATAAGCCCCATCAAGGCTGGATGGCGGCAAAAGACACAGCGGCGCTGTTCCATCTACTCGATATTCGCGCAAAGTCGCATCATCTCGCCCAGATCGAAACGCTGATCGAGCAACCACCACCGTCCACGCGCCGCGCAACGATCATCATTTGTACGCATCGCTTCAATCAACGCCTCGTCAACGCGATCCGCTCCGTTGCACGCCAAACCATTCCCGCAGCCGATTACGAAGTGATCGTCGTCAACAACAATCCAGCCCACAATCAGCTCGCCGCGTCTCTGGCACAAATTCGCGCGCAAGATTACGACAGCGACGCGGATCGCTTACGCTTGGTCGTCTGTCCGATTCCGGGCTTGTCCGCCGCGCGCAATGTGGGCATTGCTGCCGCACGCGGCGAAATTATCTGCTTCATCGACGACGACGCAATTGCCGAACCCAATTGGCTGGAACACATCTTGAGTGCGTATGACCAAAATCCTGATGCGGGCGTCGTCGGCGGCTATATTGTGCTGTCCGTACCCCGCCGCCGCCCAAAAGCGCTGGCACCCGGCTTGGAGAAATACTGGAGCCACTTCGTCGGCGCGCACGCAGTTTACATGCGCGCAAACGCATGGTACGAATATCCATGGGGCGCGAATTGGACGGCGCGGCGCGATGCGCTCTTGCGCGCAGGCGGCTTTCGGACGCGCTACGGGCGCAAAGGGGACGATTTTGGCGGCGGTGAAGAAATCGCGGCGGCGGCGATGATCGCGCGGCTTGGCTACAGCGTCGGCGTCCAACCCACTGCGCGCGTGCGGCATGATGTCGATCCAGAGCGTTTCACCATCAAGCATCTCCGACGAACGCTGCTGGCGGGACATCTGAGCCAATATGGGTTACAACGCGATCTCGTGATCCCAATGGAATCAGGCATCCGCGCCACATTCTATATGCTGCGCCACGTCAATTTCGATCCAAGCCTCAGCCGCCGCACGCCCATCGCATGGTTGGACATGCTGATGCGTAAACGCGCTCAAGTCGCCCTCTTGCGCGCGCAACTGCGCGATCTACGCGCACGCTTTCGGCGTCCCCGCCGCCGCGAATCATTCAGCGACGACAGATCATGAGCGCGCAAATTTCTGCTCGCTATGGCGACGCCCTAAACCACATCATCGATGAAATCGTCGCGCGCTATGGCGTGGGACGACGATTCGCGGCGGCGTATCTCGCCCGCTATGAAAGCGCAGACACACTGCCAACGCCCGATGCGATGACGTCGGTAGAAGATTTTTTGCATCTGCCGCCTCAATACTCCAATTGGTTCATCGACGCCATGTCCACTAACGACATGGGTGAAGCAAATGCTGATTGGCTAATGCCTTATCTGCCGCTCGGCGCACGGCGCATCCTCGATATCGACTGTGGTATTGGTGGCACATTAAGGGCGTTTGCGCGGCGCGGCTTCGAGGCAGTTGGATTCGATGGAGATGCTGACAATGTGAACTTGGCGCGCGCCAACGCGCACGACGTTGGACGATTGAACGCCGTCACGCACGGCGACATCCTCGACGCCAATTTCGTCGCCTCGTTGGGGACGTTCGATTTCGTGACGATGTTCGGGGTCATGGGCATCGTCCACGATCCCGCGCGTGCGTTACGTCATGCGCTGTCTCGATTGGCAGCGGGCGGCGTGCTGGTGTTCGATGCGCTAAACCCTGATGCGATTGCCAACATCGACTCCCAGACACCACCGCTAGAATACTATGCGCGTCAAATTGAGCGCGCTGACTGTGATGTCGAACGCATCGATTCACCGTTTTTCCCCGCATACATTTCCATCATCGAGTCAGCAATTGACAATTTTCAATCTGACACGGCGATAAAGGCGCATGTGCCACACACTGCCCCCATCGCTCGCCAATTCGCCGCTCAAATCCGACGATCAACCCAGATCGGACGCTTGATCCGCGATTACAACGCTTATCAAGCGGGCGCACTCGATGGGTCAACATTCGCGGAACGCTACGCCCTCGCTCGCTGGACATTGCTTGTGCGCGCTGCCCCATTGGAAGCGTGAACAATCGCCGCCGCAATGACTGCCGCGCGCGCCGCCCATGTATTGTCGCGCGCTGTCGCCAGCAGTGCCGCCGCGTGATCCCTATCAGGTCGCAGAGTCAGCGCGCGCCGCAGCAGCCGAATGTATTCTTCGGCGGATTCTGCGACGGCGACAACCGGATATTTGCGGCATTCGGGCAGCGACATCGACACAATCGGACGCGCGCCCGCCATGTACTCAAATAATTTCACGGGCGATACTGCCGCTGTCAAATCGCTGACGACGAACGGAATCGTCGCCACGTCGAAACATACTAGATACGCAGGCAGATCGCTATACGGCACCACGTCGATCCAGCGCACATTATCCAAACTTCGCAAGCCCGATTCGGCAAATGTCCCGTCGGCGTCCGGTCCAATCAGCACAAAATTGCAGTCGGGCAGCGCTGCGGCACTCTGGCGGATCAGATCGTAATCGACCCAGCGCGCCAAGGTGCCATAGTAGCCAATGATCGGCTTGCCTTCCGCCAAAATTGGACGCATCGCGTCTGGGGGCGCGCCAAACTGTGCAAAATGGTCGATGTTGACGCCATTCGGACACAGAATCGCGTCCGCGCGCAGGGCGTGCGTTTCGCGCAACAAGATATCTGATGTACAAACGACCATATCGGCGCGTTGAAGCAAATCAGCGTGCCACTTCTTCAAACTTTCCAGTGGATGCAGTTCGGTGAACACAGCGAGATGATCAAGTACATCGTAGATGAGGATCGGATCGCGGAACACCGATAGATGTGGATATTGATAGGTCGTCGTCAGCACGACGGCGCGATCCAAAACCCCAAATACCGCGCGCTGGACGCCCGATGGCAGCACCGCAATATACAATTGATCTTCGACCTGCTGAAAGCCCGTCGCCGCGCCGCGCTCGGTGTAATCCATGAATAAGACGATGTAACCGAGGCGCGCCAATTCATGCGCGAGATGATGCGGACGCTGAAACAGTCCAGTCGTCCAACCGAAGCCCGGCGGGAAGGCGATCACGCCGCGCGCCGCGGGCGCAGCCGCCACAATCGCGCGCAGTTCATCGACGTAGGCAGAGGTTGGACGCCGCGCCGCGCCGCGAACACGCCGCCAATCGCGGAAGGCGATGCGCCACTCAAATGGCACAACCGCGCGATAGAACTTCTGTAGACGGTGACGAATCGGATTCATTGACGAAATTCGCGCAAAAGAATATCGATGATGCGTTCCGATGCGCTCCCATCTCCGAACGGCGAGACGGCGTTCGCCATCGCGCGATACGCGATTTCGTCGTGCAGCAGCGTTTCAACCGCCGCTAGGATGGTCTCTCCATCCGTGCCGACGAGCTTGGCAACGCCCGCTTCGATGGCTTCGGGGCGTTCCGTCGTGCGCCGCATGACCAACGCGGGTTTGCCGAGCGACGGCGCTTCTTCTTGGATGCCGCCGCTGTCCGTCAGCACCAGCCACGCGCGCGCCATCAAATGCACCAAGTCGGGATACGACAGCGGATCGATCAGATGGACACGCTCGACACCGCCCAAAATCTCGTACACGGGCTTGCGCACATTCGGATTGAGATGTACGGGATACACCAACCGCACTGACGGATTGCGCTCGACGATGCGGCGGAGCGCGCCGCACATCCCAGCGAACTCTGCGCCGAAACTTTCGCGCCGATGCGCCGTGACCAAGATCAGCTTTTCGTCGGCGTTGAACGGGATATCGAGATTCAGCGTATGCGGCTGGTTGCGCGTCCAATGCAGCGCATCCACAACGGTGTTCCCTGTGAGATAGACACGCGCGGGATCGATTCCGCGCTCTCCAATCAACGTATCCAGCGCGCGCTGTGTCGGCGCGAAATGATAGGCTGCCAAGACGCTCGTCAATCGCCGATTCGCTTCTTCAGGGAACGGATTCGCGTTATCATAGGTGCGTAAGCCCGCCTCGATGTGTCCAACGGGGACACGCGCATAAAACGCCGCCAACGCTGCCGTCATGACTGTCGTCGTGTCGCCCTGCACCAGCACAATATCGGGGCGCGTATCAGCAAGCACGCGCGAGACCGCAGAGAGCGCACGCGCGGTCAAGTCTGCCAGCGATTGATCGGGTTGCATCAAATTTAAGTCGATATCAGGCGTCAGCTTGAACCAGTCCAAGACTTGATCCAACATCTGGCGATGCTGCGCTGTAATGCACACAATCGGATCAAGGCGCGGATCAGCGCGCATCAACTGCGCCAAGCGCGCCATCTTGACTGCTTCGGGTCGTGTACCAAAAACCAGTAACGCGCGTAACAAGCGTGCTTGCCTTTCGTCCATATGACGATGATCCTAGCGGGAAACGCTGCGAATGCGCTAGACTCGATTTGGAAAGGACGACAACATGATTTACATGTTAATCAAAAATGTACGCATCATCACACCCATGCGCATTATTGAACGTGGCTGGCTGTGGTTCGATGCGTATTTCATTCAAGCATTCGGCATCGGTGAACCGCCTGACAACGAATACAAGGATATCATTGATGCGCAGGGCTTGACACTGATACCCGGCTTCATCGATCTGCATGTGCATGGCGGCGCGGGTCACGAGGCGATGGATGCGACACCCGAAGGACTGAAAGCGATGTCGAAATTCTACGCGCAGCACGGCGTGACCGGATTTCTGGCGACAACGTGGACAGACAGCCATCCGCGCATCATTCGCGCCCTCCAAACCATCCAAGCAGCTTACGAATATGGCGTCGAGCATCCGCACGAGGCTGCCGGCGCACGTTTGCTCGGTGCGCATGTGGAGGGACCTTATCTCAATCCCGCACGCGGTGGCGCACAGAATACAACGCACATCCGCCGCGCTCAACGCGAAGAAGCGATGAATTTACTGAATACCGCTACCATTCCCCTTTTGGCGCTCGCACCCGAATTCGAGGAGAATCATTGGCTCATCCGCGAATGCGTGAAACGTGGGATCACCGTCTCCGCCGCGCATACCGCCGCCACCTACGAACAGATGCAGCGCGCCGTTGACATGGGCGTGACACAGACGACACATACGTTCAACGCCATGACCGGACTCCACCACCGCGAACCCGGCACGGTCGGCGCGGCGCTGACCATGCCGGAACTTCGCTGCGAACTGATCGCGGACAACATTCATGTTCATCCTGCGGTGATGAAACTAATTTGGCTGGCGAAAGGCGCGGACGGCGTGATGTTGATCACAGACGCGATTCGCGGCGCGGGAATGCCCGACGGTGAGTATCCCATCGATGATCGGGTGATCACGATCAAGGAAGGAGTGGCACGGTTGCCCGATGGCACGCTTGCGGGCAGCACCCTCACATTTGATCGTGCGGTGGCGAATTTTATGGCGGCAACGGGCGAACCGCTGGAGCGCATCTGGCAAGCGACGAGTTTGAACGCCGCGCGCGCGATTGGCTCATCCGAGCGTGGCAGCATCGAAGTGGGCAAAATTCCGGATTTGGTGTTGGTTGATGCGTCGATCAACGTTCATATGACCATCGTTCAAGGTGAAGTCGTCTATCAACGCGAGGCTTTTCATGGCTGAGATTCAAATCGGCATTGCCGGAATTGGCACGTATTTCCCCGCTGCTGTCGAAACTGCCGCCGATCTCGTGGCACGGACGAACATCCCCGAAAAGGTGCTGATCGAGAAGATGGGCATTCGCCAGCGCCACATCGCCGCGCCCGAAGATACAGTCGTGACCATGGCAACCCACGCCGCACACAAGGCACTGTTACGCGCGGGCGTCGCGCCCGAACAGATCGCGGTGGTGATCTCGCACGGCAGCGAACACAAAGATCATCTGGTCTGGAATGCCGCCGCCAAGATTCAACACAATCTCGGCGCAGTCAACGCTTACGCCTTCGAGATGTACGCGCTTTGCGCGGGCGCACCGATTGCGCTTAACACTGCGAAAGCGATGATGATGGTGGATGAGCGGCTGCGTTACGTCCTGTTAGCGGCGGGCAGCCGGGAGAACGAACTCGTCAGCTTGAGCAACGCGCGCGCGCGCTTCATGTTCAACTTCGGCGCAGGCGGCGGCGCAATCCTACTGGAACGGGCTGCGTCGGTCAATCTCATTCTCGGCGCGGCGGCGATCACGGACGGCAGTTTGTCGGAAGCCGTGATTTTGACGCGCGAACCTGATGCGCTCAATGGCGATGAAGCGATTGGGGATCTGCGCGGACGGCTTGATGTGACCGATACCGCCTACATGGCAGATCGCTTGGGCGCGGTCTCGATGGGGAATTTCGTCAAAGTGATCCGCGAAGCGGTCGAACGTAGTGGCGCTGCGCTTCAAGATGTGGCGTTCTTGGGTATTACGCACATGAAACGTTCGTTTTACCTCGACATTCTCGCCGCCGTTGGATTGACCCCCGATCAATCCGTCTACTTGGAAGATTATGGACACGTTCAAAGCGTCGATCAAGCGTTGGCGCTCGAACTCGGATTGGCAGCAGACAAAATTCATCCCGGCGATCTGATCGTCTTGGCGGGCGCGGGGACAGGCTATACATGGAGCGCAATTTGCGTCCGGTGGGGATAAAATGAACCGTGCACAGCTATTCGTGATCGTCCAATTCATCTTGTTCGTCGCCTTTGCAGCGGCGCTGCTGCTGTCCCCGATGGCGAACACCCCACTAACCTTGATTGTCGGATCGCTAATGGCGATCATCGGTGTTGGGATTGGCTTTGCGGCGATTTTACAGTTTCGGATCGCAGCGGGAACATTTCCCAACGCTGTCCCGATCCCGACAACAGGCGCAAAACTCGTGGAGGCAGGATTTTATGGAATTGTCCGCCATCCGATTTATACAGGCGTGATGATCGCAGCGGTGGGCGCTGCGATTGCGCATGGCGCGATCATCGCGGCGCTGATTGCCTTGGCATTCATCCCCTTCTTTGCCGTTAAATCGCGCTATGAAGAACGGCAATTATTGTCGGTTTTTCCTGACTATGCGAACTATATGGAGCGAACCGGACGATTCTTGCCAGGTTTGTGACAAATGCCGAGAAAAGACATGATGCTGCCTACAGAACACCGTTAGAATCATGTTGGCTGAAAGCCGATTATTGGTTACAAATTGGTTTCTCTGAAAAAAAGGATTTTTCGTATGCCTGTCCCAACCCTAACCGGTATTCATACCGAAACCGTCGTCACACCACGTATTCGCACCCGCTTGCTGTCGTGCGGCGCTGCAAATGGCGTCCCGGTTCTATTCCTGCACGGGAATGCTTCATCCGCCACCTATTGGGAAGCAACCATGCTGGCGCTCCCGACGGGCTTTCGCGCCCTAGCGCCGGATCAGCGCGCGTATGGCGACGCTGATCCTGCCGCCAAGATCGACGCGACGCGCGGCATGGCAGATTTGAGCGATGATGCCGCTGCCCTCCTTGATCATCTAGGCATTACACAGGCACATATCGTCGGGCATTCGCTCGGCGGATCGGTCATTTGGCAAATGCTGATGGATCATCCGACCCGTTTCTTGACGGCGACGCTTGTGTGTCCCGGTTCACCCTATGGCTATGGCGGGACAAAAGACCTCGACGGCACGCCCTGTTACGATGATTTCGCTGGATCGGGTGGCGGTGTGGTCAATGCGGTCTTTGCCGGGCGGATGAAAGACGGCGACCGCAGCAGCGACAATCCACAATCTTCACCGCGCATCGTCATGAATCAATTCTACTGGAAGCCACCGTTTGTCCCGCCGCGCGAAGAAGATTTGCTGTCGTCGCTGCTGTCCGCCCACGTCGGCGCAGAAGATTATCCCGGCGATTTTGTCGCTTCTCCCAACTGGCCCAACGTCGCGCCCGGCACTTCGGGCCCCTCCAACGGACTCTCACCCAAATACAATCGGCATGTCGAGCGGCTGTACACCATCAGCCCGAAGCCGTCAGTTTTATGGGTGCGCGGCAGCCACGACCAGATCATCTCGGATACATCGTTGTTCGATATTGGCACGTTAGGCGCGCTTGGCGTCGTTCCGGGCTATCCGGGCGCGGCGATCTATCCCTCGCAGCCGATGGTCGGACAGACGCGCGCCGTCTTGGAAAAATACACAGCGGCGGGCGGTCAATATCAAGAAGTCGTGATCGACGAGACTGGGCATACCCCCTACATCGAGAAACCCGATGAATTCAACCGCGCTTTCCATGCGTTTATCGGCGGCTAAAACTTTCAAGATGATTACACGCAACCGCGTGAGTCTAGAAATTCGTTTGTTCCATTAAAGGGAGAAGCAAATGTTTCGGAACCTCGTTTTATTGGCGCTTTGCCTCGCATTAGGCGTTGGCGTGGTTGGTGCGCAAGATGGCGAACCGCTCAAAATTGGCTTGCTGACCGATCAGTCGGGCCCGCTGACGATTTACGGCTTCGAGCAGGAACAGGGCTTCAAGTTGGGTTTGCTTTACGCCGCTGGCGTCGAACCGTCAGAATACGAGAGCATCGATGCGGCGTTGGCAGCGGTCACGGTCGCGGGGCGTCCAGTCGAAGTGATCGTGCGCGATAATGGCAGCAACCCCGATACGGCATCGAGCCAAGCGCGCGAACTGATCGAGCAAGAAGGCGTCGAAATCCTCGTCGGCGCGCCGTCGTCCGGCGTCATGACGGGTGTACAGCAGATCGCGGTCGATTACGACGTGTTGGTGTTTGCCACGCCCGCCGCGTCGCCTGCGATCACAGGGACGAACTTCAACGTCAATACGTTCCGCGTCTGCCGCAACACGTTCCAAGATTTCTTGGCGTATGCGCCCTATGCGCAAGAAGTCGGCGCGACCAAGTTCGTGATCCTCGCCATCGACAATGACTTCGGGCGCGCGTCGGCGGGCGCAGCCTCTGTGCTGGCGAGCGCGGGCATCACCTTCGTGGGCGATCCAATCTACGCCCCACTGGAGACGACCGATTTCACACCGTACATTCAGCAGGTTTTGGACAGCGGCGCGGACGCTGTGCTGCCGATTTGGGCGGGCGACAGCTCGGTGACGCTGTTTCAGCAGTTGGATGAATTGGGCGTGCGCGAGCAGATGAACATCGTCGCGGCGTTCAACTCCAATGATATCGTCGCCCTGAGCGATCCGAGCAACATCGGCAATGTGTCGTGGATCGTCTATCACTACTCGTTCCCCGACAACGCCATCAACGATTGGCTCGTGGAAAATCACCGCGCCATTTTCAACGATGTGCCAGACTTGTTCACCGAATGCAGCTTCGCCACCGCGCAAGCCATTGTCGCGGGACTCGAAGCAACCGGCGGCGATACCCTGCCCGAATCGATGATCCCCGCGTTGGAAGGTTTGGTCTTTGAGGGACCCAAGGGTACTTATGCAATCCGTCCGTCGGATCATCAGGCGCTCGTGCCGATGTATGTGGCGCAGTTGACCAACTTGGACGATGCGGATCAGAATTTCTACGAACTGCTGGCGGAAGTCCCCGCCAACGAGATCATCCCGCCGTGCTTGCTGCCCGAAGCCCTGCAAGAACGCTGCGCGCTGGATGAAGCATTCTTGGCAACGTTGAGCGAATAAGGATATTTCACCACAGCGGCGCGAAAGCGCAGAGAACCTCCTTGTCTGGGCTTCCGCGCCGCTGTGGTTCAAATCTTTTATGAACAACATCATTCTTGAAACCCATGATTTGGTCAAACAGTTCGGCGGATTGACTGCCGTCGCGGGCGTCAGCGTGCGGATTGAACGTGGCACGCTGCACTCGATCATCGGGCCCAACGGAGCGGGCAAGACGACCTTTTTTAACTTGCTCACGGGCAAGTATCGCCCTACCAAGGGGCGCGTGATTTATAACGGGCGCGATATCACTACGCTCCCCGTCTATCAGCGGGCGCGACTGGGCATTGGGCGCTCGTTTCAGATCACCAATATCTTTCCCAACTTATCGGTCTTGGAAAATGTGCGACTGTCGGCGCAAGCGTTGAGCAACACCAATTTTCACATCCTGCGCCCCGCCACGCGCTACGACACGTTCATCCGCCGTGCGCGAGAAGTGCTGGAACTCGTCGGGCTGACCGACGCCGCCGCGCTCCCCGCCAATGCACTCCCGCATGGCGGCAAGCGCAAACTGGAATTGGCGATTCTGCTGGCTGCCAACGCCGAACTGCTGTTATTGGATGAGCCGACGGCGGGTATGGCATCCGAACAAGTGCCGGAACTCATCCGTATCATCGCAGCGATCCAAAAATCGGGCGACAAAACGATTGTCATGGTCGAACACAATATGAGCGTCGTCATGAATGTCTCGGATCGGATCACCGTCATGAACTTAGGGAATGTCCTCGCAGAGGGAGCGCCGCGCGAGATTGCCGCCAACAAGACCGTGCAGAGTGTGTATTTGGGCGAACTCTATGGCGATTTTGGCATCGATAATGCGGACGGAACGTCGCATGGCTGAACCGATCTTGATTGTCCGCGATATCACCACCTTTATCGGACAGTTCCACATCCTCGAAGGCGTCTCGGTCAGCGTGCCGCGCGGCAGCATCAGTGTCCTGCTTGGACGCAACGGCGCGGGCAAGACGACGACGCTCAAGAGCATCATGGGCATGACACCGCCGCGCGAGGGGACAATCCAATTCGAGGGCGCGTCGTTGGTCGGCAAACGCCCCTACACCATCGCACAAATGGGCATCGGCTACGTGCCAGAACACCGCGCGATCTTCAAAGAATTGAGCGTGCGCGAGAATTTGGAGATCGCAGAACGCAAATCCGGCGACTTGCGCAAACGCGGCGATTTGATCTTCGATCTGTTCCCTGATCTGAAGCGGCTGATCACGCTGTCGGGCGGCAACCTCAGCGGCGGACAGCAGCAAATGTTGGCGATTGCGCGCGCGCTCGTGCCGGACAACCGCTTGCTGTTGATCGATGAGCCGAGCGAGGGACTCGCACCCGTGATCATCGAACAACTGATGCGCGCGATTGAAACCCTGTCTGCGCAAACGACGATTTTATTGGTGGAGCAGAATTTCCGCATGGCAAGTAAATTGGCGCACTTGTATACCATCATCGACGACGGACGCAGCGTCTTATCCGGTGCGATGCCCGATCTTGTCCGCGACAGCGCGCTGATCCAGCGCTATCTGGGGGTGGCGTGATGGCACAGTTCCGCAAGACGGGCGGATCGTGGGGCATTGTCATTTCCATGATCGTTGGGCTGTTAATTTTCAGCTTCGTCACGTCGAACAATCCCGGCACGTTCGGGATCACGGTGCTATCGGGCTTGTTTCAAGGAATGCTGTTGTTCCTTGTGGCGTCGGGACTGTCCATCGTGTTCGGCTTGATGGATGTGCTGAACTTCGCGCAAGGTGGCTTCTTCATGATCGGCGCGTATGTCGCCTTCGACGTGCATCATCCCGGCGGGCTGATCGACCTGACGAACACGATCCCCAACACCGATATCCGCTTCATCGTTGCCGTGATCGCTGCCGTCATCGTCGGCGGACTCATTGGTGCGGCGTTGGAGCGCGGCTTGCTGCGCCCACTGTACGCGCGTCCGATCTTCCAACTTGTCCTCACTTTTGGCGTGTCGCTGGTTATGATTGAAGCGGTGCGTTTCATCTGGAACACGACGCCCTACAGTTGGACGGTGCTGTTCGGCGTGCGCGAAGGTTACTTCACGCTGTTGGGACAGCAGTTCAGTACCTATCGGTTGTTCGTAATCGCCATCGGCATCGTCTTGATCGTATCGATTGCGCTGTTGTTGCAGCGCACGCGCATTGGCATCATCATCCGCGCAGGCGTCGAGGACAGCGCGATGGTCGAAGCACTCGGAATCAATGTGCGCGCTGTGTTCACGCTCGTTTTCACGTTTGGCTGTGCGATTGCCGCGTTCGGCGGCGCGATTGCCGCCCCCTTCCTCGGTGCGTCCATCGGCATGGGCAGTAACTTTCTGCTGGCAGCCATCGCCGTCGTCGTCTTGGGCGGGATGGGCAGCTATGTCGGCACGGCGGCGGGCAGCGTCCTCGTTGGATTGGCAATCGCCGTCGTCGCCACGTTTTCATCCGAATACCTCAATCAGCCGGTCTGGTCAAGCATGACGCCGATGCTGCTGCTCATCCTCGTGCTGCTGCTGCGTCCAAGCGGCTTATTCGGAGAACGCCGATGATCAAACGAGAGCGTCAATGGCTGCTGCTGCTCATCCTCGCCGTGTTGATCGCGTTCCCATTCATCGTTGGCGCGCTGACAGACAGCAGTCCCACAGGGGTTCCGCGCGGCGACCGAATGATTATGCGCGGCGAGTCCGTGCGCTGGCAAGCCGTGTTGATCGAAGTCTACTTGTTGGCGATCCTCGCCATGAGCTACAACTTGATCTTCGGCTTCACAGGCGTGATCTCATTTGGACATGCGCTGTTCTTCGGCTTGGGTGGCTACATCGTCGGCTTGGCGCTCGAATTTACCGACTTGCCGACGGGCTTGGCGCTGATCGTCGGTGCAGTCGGGGGATTGGCGACAGCGGCGCTGATTGGTCTGGGAATTGGGCTGGTGTCGCTGCGGTTGCGCGGCGTTTATTTTGCGATCTTCACGCTGGCAATTGCCGAAATGGTCTTCATTTACTTCGGACGCTTGCAATTAACGCGCGCAGAGGACGGCTTCGCTATTACCGATCTTCCGACATGGCTCGATCCAACGCAAAGCCGCTTGACCTTCTATTACATCGTCTTAGCCATCTTCGCGCTGACATTCGTCTTCATTCGACGCTTGGTCAATTCCCCGACGGGCGCGGTCTTCAAAGCGATCCGCGAAAATGAAGATCGCGCGGGCGCAATCGGGTATAATCCGTTGACGTACAAGCTCATCGCCATCTTGATCGGCGGCATGTTGGCGGCGCTAGCGGGAATCCTACAAGTCATTCTCAATAAGAAAGTCGGACCCGAACTGCTGTCAGTGGGCTTCACGGTTGATCCCCTGCTCATGACGATCATCGGCGGCGCGGGGACGTTCGTGGGTCCCGTATTGGGTGCGGCAAGCCTGCATCTGCTCGATACGATTTTGCGCGAGCAAGTGGTGACGATTGGCACGACAACGATCAGTATCTCCGATAGTTGGGGGCTGATTTTAGGCTTGATCTTCATCGGTGTGGTGCTGGTGTTCCCACAAGGAATCGTCGGAACGTGGATGCACTGGCGTGTACGCCGACAAATGCGTCGAAGAGCAGTGACTGAGTCGCCGGGACAAAATGCGCGTGTACTTCAATCAGATCATGAACCGCCTGACCGAGCCACATCCATCGATTGAGGGCGAAGATCAACGCTATATCGCGCGATTGATCGCATCGGTGCTGTTGGCGACACTTTCGGTCATCGCCCTTTACCTCACTATTCCCTTCATGATCGACTCGGCACGCGTTCAAGACGATATTTTGATCGTCGCGTTGATCGAATTGGTCGTCACAACGATTGCCTATGGACTGAGCCGCACACGCTATTATCACGCGGGCGCGGCAGTTTTGATTTTCAGCAGTATGGTGTTGGTCTATAGTGTGAGCTTGATCAACCCGTCGGATGCGACCTTCGCCTATCGATTTCTGGTCTTTTCCGTACTGATATCGGGCATTCTGATGCCGTTTCGCTTTACCCTGCGGTTGATGGTAGGCAATCTCATCGCCGGTTTGATCGCCAGTCTGTTCATCCCACATACGTATCAACTCGATTTTGCCTATGCCTTCCTGTTCATCTGCGTGATGTCCATTTTGCAGTTGGTCTTCATGCGCAACCGCGACGCGCTTGAAAACAAACGGCGCACCACCATCACCGCCAACGCAGCCGCCTATCGCAAATTGGCAGAACAGCACGCGGCGACCAATCGCCATTTACAAGGCGTGTTATCAAATCTGGATGGCGTGTTCGTGACACTCGATACGGAGATGCGCACAGCGGCACACGCCTTGACAGAAGCGCGCGAGGCGACCATCAAATCGCTGCGCCAGCGCACCGAGTTCGTTTCGAATGTCAGCCACGAAATACGCACGCCCATGACGGGCGTGATCGGGATGTTGGAGCTTTTGCGCGAAACCGAAATGGATGACCTTCAACGCGAACTCGTCGCCATCGGCTCGGACAGCGCAGGCAAACTACTGCACATTTTGGATGACATCCTCGATTTCTCGAAACTTGAGTCGGGACGGTTGGAGCTGGAATCGCGCGCTGTCGATGTGAGGGCGTTGTGCGCCGAAATCAAGGCGATGCTCCTGCCGCAGCGGTCACGTGCCAATCTGGATTTTCGCTTACAAATCGACGACGATGTGCCAGCGGTGGTCTATAGTGATCCGCTCCGCCTCCGGCAAGTGCTGATCAATTTAGCGGGAAATGCAGTAAAGTTCACACACGAGGGCAGCGTCGAACTGCGGGTAAAGATGATTGAGTGCGGCGCAGACGATGTTCGATTGCGCTTCGAGATCAGCGATACAGGAATTGGCATCGCCGCCGATCAGATAGAGCGCATCTTCGAGAGTTTCGTACAAGGCGACAGTTCAACAACGCGACGCTATGGCGGCACGGGCTTGGGATTAGCGATTGCGCGTCAGCTCATTCGCATGATGGACGGCGAAATCAACGTTGAAAGCAGGCTTGGCGAGGGCAGCATCTTCGCCTTTGAACTCAAATTACCGACGCAAGCACAAAACAGTCACGCCCCCAGACCCGAATTACGGCTGAAACCGAGCGAGGATCGCCTCCAATTCGCATTGACACCACGCTCTCCATCATCGGCGCTGCCAAGACGCCAAGACGACGATCACCGCCGAATTTTGCTCGTTGAAGACAACCCGATCAATCGCCAATTCATGGCGGGCGTGCTAACGACGCTGGACGTGATGGTCGATGAGGCAGAGAACGGCGAAACGGCGCTGACATTTTGCGCTCAACGTCAATACGATCTGATCTTGATGGACGTGCATATGCCACTGATGGACGGACTTGAGACGACACAGCATATTCGTGCCTCTGACCAACCGAACGCTGCCACGCCAATCCTCGCCGTGACCGCCAGCGTCATGCCCGATGAACGCAACCGCTATCTCGCGGCAGGCATGAACGGCGTTTTGAGTAAGCCATTCACAATGGATCAACTCCGTGCTGCGGTCAATCATTGGCTCCATATCGAGCAGCAGTCAGAGGCGCTGTCATAGAGCGCACTCACGATGCGCTCGACTTGTTTTCAATCACCGAACGCAGTACGCCATCCGCCACCGCTAACCGTGTGCGCGCTTCTTCAGGCGTCACACCCAACAGCGCCACTACGACCGCCGTTTTGACCTCATTGTTTGAATGCACCAACAGCTCACCCGCGTGCGCATCGTCCACGCCCGCGACCTCCGAGACGATGCGGCGCGCGCGCACATTGAGCTTGTCGTTGCTCGGCTTGACATCGATCATCAAATTGTCGTAGACCTTGCCAAGTCGAATCATGGTCGTCGTGCTGATCATGTTCAGGATCAACTTTTGCGCCGTCCCCGCTTTCATCCGCGTCGATCCCGATACGACTTCCGCGCCAACCAACGCGGCGATCTTGATCTGCGCGATTTCCAAGATTGGCGCGGGCGCGCTGCACGAGATCGCCGCTGTCAGCGCGCCGATCTCGTTAGCAGCATGGAGCGCACCGACCACATAGGGCGTGCGTCCGCTGGCGGCGATGCCAATCACGGTATCTTGCGCCGTAACCGACCGTGCCAACAAGTCAGTGCGTCCCGCATCAGCATCGTCCTCCGCGCCTTCGATGCTGTGCGTCAGCGCCGCATCGCCGCCCGCCAATAGCGCGATTACCAACGTCGGCGGCACACTGTACGTTGGCACGCATTCGACCGCATCCAACACGGCAAGCCGCCCGCTGGTTCCAGCACCCACATAGATCAGCCGCCCGCCTGCGCGAATCCGCTCGACCGCGCCATCGACAACGCGCGCGATCTCTGGCAGCGCGGTGCGCACAACGACGGCGACGGTCGCATCCTCATCGTTGATGATCTGCAAAATATCCAACGTCGCGCGTTGATCGATTGCCACACTGCGCGGATTGCGCCCTTCGGTGAGCAAATTGTTCATAGCTGTGTCCTCATCTGTTCCATCGCGTAGCGTGCCGCGCCGATTTCAGGCGGATATTTGGCTTGGGGAAATGCAGGTAGGTCGATTTTCTTTTGCAGTTGCAAACTGAGCGCATTGGGTTCACTCAACAGCCCGCCGCCAAAGGCAATCGCTGGCGTTGTCAGTTTCAACCGCTCGCTCAACAACGTAACCAGATCAGCCAACCATCCCACCGCCAGATCAATGATGTTCGCGGCAACCGTATCCGCTTGCGCCAATTCCAACACCAACGGCGCGAAGCGGGCGAGGCGCGGCGCGACGGGGACGCCGGGCTGATAAATGATATCGATCAATTCACGCGCGGCGCTGATTTGCAATAAATCGAAAATTCGTGCCGTTAATTGCGTTTCCCTCCCACCTTGATGATGTTCAATTACTGCCTTCAACGCTTGCAGTCCGATCCACGCCCCACTGCCCTCGTCCCCCAACAAATAGCCCCACCCTCCGACAAGCAGCGACTCACCCACATCATTTACGCCGAACGCCGCGCTGCCCGTCCCCGCGACGACGATCACGCCGCGCCGTTCACCGTGCGCGCCAATCAGCGCGGTTTCGATATCGTGCGTCGTGTAAAGTGGGACATTCGGCAAGGCGGAGGACAATGTTTCACGCAACCACGCCCCCAGCGTCGGATTGTTCGTCCCGGCTACCCCCGCACCCACTGCTGTGATGGCATCCCTAGCGACTCCAGCATCCGCCAGCGCCGCGCGGGTCGCATCTTGTAATGTGCGTGCAGCATGATCCCGTCCGGTGCTGTTCGGGTTGACGCTGCCGCCGCGACTCTGCCCGATGATGGTCAAATCGGTCTGGACAATGACGACGCGAACCGTGCTGCCGCCGCCGTCGATCCCGATGAACACAGTAGCGTAATCCTTTCAACAGCGTACAATCAAGCACGATTAAGGTTCAGAAGCGTATCGCGCCGAAGAAGGGCGACTCATGACCACCCAATTAGAGACCGAAATTTTGGAGCAACCCGACGCGCTGCGTCGTTTACTTACGAACGAACGTGAAAAAATCGCTCGGGTCGCCCAAGCCATCCGCGACGTCGCGCCCAAGTTCGTCGTCATCACCGCGCGCGGCACATCCGACAACGCCGCGCGTTATAGCCAATATTTGTTCAGTACGTTCAACGGTTTACAAGCCGCACTCGCTACCCCTTCGACGTTCACGATTTACGGCAAGCCGCCGCGCTTGCATGACGCACTCGTGATTGCGATCTCGCAGTCGGGACAGTCACCCGATATTGTTACCGTAATCGAAGAAGGACGCCGACAAGGCGCACTCACGCTCGCCGTCACCAACGCGCCCGACTCGCCGCTGGCGCGTGCCGCCGACTATACCATCTATTTGCACGCGAATCCCGAACTCGCAGTCGGCGCGACCAAGAGCTACACCACGTCGCTGATGGCGATGGCGATGCTGGCGGACGCGCTGGCACAAACAGATCGCCTGATTGATGCGCTGGCGCTCGTCCCCGATTGGGTGAGCGAGATCACGAACAGCGCCGACTCAATCATCCACGCCGCCGAACGCTATACGTATATGCAGTACGGCGTCGTCGCCAGTCGCGGTTACAACTACGCGACGGCTTACGAGATCGCCCTCAAGCTGAAGGAACTGACGTATGTCATGGCAGAGCCGTACTCGTCGGCGGATTTTTTGCATGGGCCCATTGCGTTGGTGGAACAAGGTTTCCCGGTGATCGCCGTCGTGCCGGAGGGCGCGCTCGAAGCTGAACTAACGGCATTCGCGCAAAAATTGAGCGTTGAGCGCGGCGCAGATTTGATCGTGATCTCCGCTAATCAAGACGCGCTCCGTCTGGCGCAAACGCCGCTCCCGCTGCCCGTCGGCATCCCGGAATGGCTCTCGCCGATTGTCGCCGTCGTGCCGGGACAGTTATTCGCGCTCGGATTGGCGCTGGCAAAACGCATCGATCCGGATCGCCCGCGCGGGCTGCTCAAGGTGACGCTGACGGCGTAGGGATGGGGCGCGCCGCTGGCACGCCCGTTTTGAACACAGGGCGAGGCGTGCCTCGCCCGTATACCTACTCTGCCGCCTCAACGAACGTTTTATCGATGAAACACCAGACCCATTCGTCGCCCCGCTCAATCGACTTCATGATCGCGTGTCCCGACTCGTGGAAATGCTTCGTCGCGTGCTTGTTCTTCGAGCTGTCGCAGCAACCGACATGCCCACACGTCATGCACATGCGCAGATGCACCCAACGATCACCGGTTTTCATACATTCTTCGCAGCCCTTCGTGTTCGGCGTCACATCCGCGATCTGATCGCGGTGGCTGCACGGAGTACTCGCAAACATGATAATCCTTTGTCTTCTCTCAATACGGCGAGTCGGAAAAACGCAGTGGCAAACGCACCGTGAAGCGCGTATCGCCCGCCTGCGACTTGACGCTAATCTCCCCACGATGCGCCTTGACCAAGCGCCAGACGACCTCCAAGCCCAAGCCCGGATGCGTCGCGGGGTCTTTCGTGGTGAAGAACGGTTCCCAAATGCGCGAGACGACGTTCAACGGAATGCCCGCGCCGTTATCCGCCATCTCAACCACGATCCCATCGCCATCGCGCCACGTTGAAATCATGATTTCACCCTTACCGCCCAGCGCATCAATCGCATTATCGAGGACGTTCGTCCACACTTGATTGAGTTCGCCCCCATAGGCGAGGATGCGCGGCAGTTTGGTATCATACAAGCGGATAATGCGGATGTAATCGGTCATTTTGTAGCCCAAAACCGCCAACGTGTTTTCGATCCCTTCGTGGACATCGACTTCTTGCAGCGGCGCTTGATCCATGTACGAGTAGCCCTTGATCGAGCCAATCAACTCGGAGATACGGATCGTACTCTGCTCGATGCTGCGCAGCAAACCGATCCCCGCCAGGGTTCCCTCGATCCACAACAGCAGATCACAGAGCATTTCATCATCGAGCCGCGCGGTGACTTCGTTCAACTGCTCGACGGTCAGCCCCGCCGCGACGAAGGTGGGCGCGATACGCCACGCATCTTCTAAACCGTGAGAATCCATCCATGTACTCATCGCCTCTTCGAGATCACTTTGCACCAGCGGTTCGAGATAGTGCGGTAGCGAAGCTTGCTCGATTACTTTGCGCTGAAATGCCGCGATGAAATCGACCACCGAGTCATCAATTTGCATATACATGAACTTCATCGCATAACCGTTGATCTGCGTCAGCGTTTTGCGCATCTGGGACGCTGCGCGCGTCGCCGCTGACGCCGGATTGTTCAGTTGATGGGCGAAACCCGCCGAGAGCGTACCGAGTGCCGCCATTTTCTCATCTTGGCGCGCGGAGGCTTCATTTTTCTTCGTGCGCTCCGCCAGCGTGCGCAGCAAGATCGCCGCGACGGATGAACATGACGTGATCATGCCCGAAAAGGTATCGGGATCGACTTTGACCAATATCGTCGGCTGGGTCGCGCGCGCGCTGGCGCTGTGCGGGCTGCCCGTCAGCAATGACATTTCGCCCATGAAGTCGCCTGCGCCCGCCGTCGCCACCACGCGATGATCGCCGCCCGCCGCATTTTTGATCACTTGCACCTGACCGCTGAGGACGACATAGAAATCGCCCCATGTATCCCCTTCGCGCAAGAGCATCTCGCCCGGCTTCACTTCTTTCATTTCGATCAGCTCTGACAACCAAACAAGCTGATCGTCTTTCATCCCCGCGAACAGCGGGATTGCCCGCAACATCTCCACATCGACCATGAGATCGCCCATCGACTCGTGACTATCTTGGAAGAACTGTAGTATAACGTCCCCGCGCGGCTTGCATCAAATTGTTGAAACCAACCGAAAGCGGATGTGGTATCATCAGCAACATTCTACACAGGAAGATCGACCGAGACCCTATGATGACCGGACACGATTTTTCCGCGCCCAATTTGGCGTATGTCTTGGAACAATACGACCGCTACCAGCGCGATCCCAACGCGCTCGATGCAACTTGGCGCGCCTTCTTCGCGGATTGGACGCCGCCTGACGACACACCGCCCACACTGCCCGTCGAAACAGCCACCCACAGCACACCCACAGCGCCAAGCACCAATCCGTTGGATGTGCGCGTGATTGTTGGCGCGGTCAACTACGCCGCCGCGATCCGCGAATATGGACACGCCGCCGCCCTGCTCGATCCGCTCGATTCGCCCCCACCCGGCGATCCGGCGCTCAACCCCGCTGCGCATTTCATTACCCGCGAGGATTTGCGTCAATTACCCGCAAATCTGATCGGTGGCGCGCTCGGTGAGAAGCACACCAATGCGCTCAATGCCATCGACGCGCTCTATACGCTCTACACTTTCACTATCGGCTACGACTTTGACCACATCCGCGATCCACAAGAACGCGAATGGCTGCGCGATGCGGTCGAATCGGGGCGTTATGCGCCGCCCACGATGCCAATTGATGAGATTGCGCTGCTCCATCGCTTGACCGAAGTCGAAGGCTTCGAGTTGTTCCTGAATCGGGTGTTTCCGGGCAAACATCGCTTTTCCATCGAAGGCTTGGACATGCTGATCCCCGTCTTGGACGAGTCGATCCGCGCGTCCATTGCGGCAGGCGAACGCAGCATCCTGCTGGGCATGGCACATCGTGGACGGCTGAACGTGCTGACGCACATTTTGGGCAAGCCGTATGTCAATATCCTTGCAGAGTTCAAAGACCCCGTAGCGCAAGATCGCATCAACGATGATCTTGGCTGGACGGGCGATGTCAAATACCATCTCGGCGCACGGCGCACAATTCAGGACGCCAGTTCGCCCGCCGACGCTGTGATCGCGCTTGCGCCCAATCCAAGCCACCTTGAGGCGGTTAATCCAGTGGTCGAAGGCATGGCGCGCGCCACCGGAACGCGCGTCGATCAGCCGGGCGCGCCGACGTTCGATCCGCAGATCACGCAGCCGATCCTGATTCACGGCGACGCTGCATTTCCCGGACAAGGCATCGTCGCGGAGACGCTGAATTTGTATCGACTGCCGGGCTACTGGACGGGCGGCACAATCCATATCATCACCAACAATCAACTCGGCTTTACGACTGATACGGCGGATTCGCGCAGCACGCTGTACGCCAGTGACTTGGCGAAGGGCTTCAAAATCCCTGTGATTCACGTCAACGCCGACGATCCGATTGCGTGCATCGTCGTCACACGGCTGGCAGTCGCCTATATTCAGCAGTTTCAAAAGGATGTGGTGATCGACCTGATCGGCTATCGGCGGCGCGGACACAACGAAGGCGACGAACCCGCCTTCACCCAGCCGCTCATGTATCGACGCATCGATGGGCATCCGACTGTGCGCGCGCTGTGGGGCGATACGCTGGTCAGTCGCGGCGTGATCGCGGACAGCGAGCCAGCGGCGCTGGTCGAGCAGCATACCAAATTGATGCAATCGATCTACGAACAGCTCGATCCAGCCAAAGACTTGCTCGATTATCGCCCCCAGCCGCCGATACCCGGCACCGCGCGCCGCGTCAAGACCGCCATCGATATCGAGCGGCTCAAGACGCTGTTCGGTCATGTGCTGAAACTCCCGGATGGCTTCACGCCGCATCCGCGCCTCAAACAGCGCGTGCTTGCGCCGCGCGCGAAAGGCTTGGACAATCCAAGTGAACCGTTCATCGACTTTGCGACGGCGGAAACGCTGGCATTGGGCAGCATCTTGGAGGACGGGATCGCCATCCGCGTAACCGGGCAGGACGCCGAACGCGGTACGTTCAGCCATCGGCACGCGGTGATCCACGATTTCGAGAACTTCAAACCGTTCATCCCCCTTCAGGCGCTCCCAACGGCGACGGCGGCATTTGAAGTCCACAACAGCCCACTGTCCGAAGCCGCCGCGCTCGGTTTCGAGTACGGCTACAACGTGCAAGCGCCGCGCCGCCTCGTAATTTGGGAGGCGCAGTACGGCGATTTCATCAACGGCGCGCAGACCATCATCGATGAGTACATCGTATCGGCGCGCAACAAGTTCGGCTTAACGCCGTCGCTCGTGCTGCTGCTTCCACATGGTTACGAAGGCGCGGGACCGGATCATTCGAGCGCGCGCATCGAACGCTTCTTGCAGATGGCGGCGGACATTAATTTGCGTGTCGCCAACCCAACGACCGCCGCGCAGTATTATCACCTCTTGCGCCGTCAAGCCTTGCTGTTGGAGAGCGATCCGCTGCCGCTGATCGTCGCTACGCCAAAAAGCCTGCTGCGTAATCCGCTTGTTCTGTCCTCGCTCGAAGAACTCGCAAACGGCGCTTGGTATCCGATGATCGATGATGCCGATGCGCGCGAACGGGCGGATGCCGTGCGCCGCGTCGTGTTGTGCAGCGGCAAACTCTACGCTGATCTGGTCAGCGACCCGCGCCGAAAAGGTGACGCCGAAAAGAAGATCGTCCAACACACGGAAATCGCGCTGATTCGGGTCGAACAGTTATATCCGTTCCCATCGGAGGAGATCGCGGCGGCGCTGGCAGGCTATCCAAACGCCGCTGAAGTCGTCTGGGCGCAGGAAGAACCAGAGAACATGGGTGCGTGGACATTTGCGCGTCCGCTGTTGGCGGACATCGTTGGCGCGCTGCCGCTGCGCTACGTTGGACGCACGCCGAATGCCAGCCCCGCCGAAGGCTCGTTGGCATGGCACAATATCAATCAAGCTGCGATTTTGGATCAAGTGTATGCGAGTGCCGATCAACCGTTGAACATCAGCGCGCCGATTGCCGCCGTGATGGGCAGCCCCACCACGACACAAGCGCACGAACGCGATGGCGCGGGATGAAAAAGGACGAGACACAATGAATATTGTTGTTCCCGATTTGGGCGAATCCGTCGTTGAAGCGACGATCTCGCGCTGGCTAAAAAAAGTAGGCGACGCCGTGACCATTGGCGAACCCGTCGTTGTGCTGGCAACCGATAAAGTCGATCTCGAAATCGGCGCGCAAACCGCCGGGACGCTGGCGACCATCATTCGCCAGGACGGCGAGGACGTGAAGATTGGAGAGGTATTAGGCGACATCACCGCCGGGAGCGTCGGAACAAGTGCCGCTCCGCCTGCGCCCGCCATCGAACAAACTCCCGCGTCTCCGACGCTTCCAAACGCTGCCACCGCGCCAGAAACACAGTCCACTACGCCCGTTGCGCAAGCCACACCCGTTGCACAGCGCATGGCAGACGCTGAACACGTCGATCTGACGCAAGTTCCCCCGTCAGGCGCGCGCGTGACCAAAAGCGACGTGCAGAAGTTCGTTGAGGGGCGTGCTGCGCCTGCGGCGGACGTTCCAGCGGAACGCCCCAACTCAGCGCCGAGCGCCGTGACATCACCAACCCCGCTTGCAGCGTCCGCCGCGAACAATGGACGACGCGACGAGGTGATCCGCATGTCGCGCCGCCGCCGCACGATTGCGACGCGCTTGGTCGAGGCACAACACACCGCCGCGATGTTGACCACCTTCAACGAGATCGACATGAGCGCAGTGCAGGCGCTCCGTGAACGACGCAAAGAGGTGTTCAAACAGAAATTCGGCGTCGGACTCGGCTTGTCGTCGTTCTTCGTCAAGGCGTCGATTGGCGCGCTGAAGGCGTTCCCGCGCCTGAACGCCGAACTGCGCGGCGACGACATGATCCTGAAGCACTATTACGATATCGGCGTGGCAATTGGCGCGGAAGAAGGCTTGGTCGTCCCCGTCTTGCGCGACGCGGATCGGCTGTCGTTCGCGGAGATCGAAAAACAGATCAAGGCGTATGCCGCGCAAGTCGGTGACGGATCGCTGGCGCTGGAGGCACTGCGCGGCGGCACATTCACCATCACCAACGGCGGCATCTTCGGCTCGATGATGAGTACACCGATCCTGAACGCGCCCCAAGTCGGCATTTTGGGCTTGCACGCGATCAAGCCGCGCGCCGTCGTGATCGACGATCAAATCGTGGCGCGTCCGATGATGTACGTGGCGTTGAGCTACGATCATCGCATCGTGGACGGGCGTGAAGCCGTGCAGTTCCTCGTCCGCGTCAAAGAACTGGTCGAAGACCCAGAATCGCTGCTGATCGAGGGGTAAAACATGCCGCGAAGGACACGAAGAATGAATTTAACTTCGTGTCCTTCGTGAAACGATTTTCATGCAAACACGACGGTTTTGTTGCCGTACACCAACACGCGATTGTTGATGTGCGCCCAAATTGCGCGTGCCAACACCAATTTCTCCACGTCCTTCCCCTTGCGAATCAAATCTTCCACCGAGTCGCGGTGATTCACGCGGATCACATCCTGCTCGATGATGGGACCCGCGTCGAGTTCGGCGGTCACATAATGGCTGGTCGCCCCGACGATCTTCACGCCGCGATTCGCTGCCGCATGATACGGCTTCGCGCCGATGAACGCGGGCAAAAACGAATGATGGATGTTGATGATTCGGTTTGGATACGGCGCGATGAAATTCGCTGACACGATCTGCATATAACGCGCCAAGACGATGAAATCGACACCGCCGATCTCGTCCAATAGCGCCAATTGTTCGCGTTCGATCTGCGCCTTGTTGTCCGTGTTCACGCTGTACGCGCGAAACGGGATGCCAAATTTCGATGCCACATCGCCCATATCGGGATGGTTACTGACGATGATCGGAATCTGGACGCGCCACTCGCCCGAATGTACACGTGCTAGGATGTCATACAAACAATGTCCCTGTTTCGACACGAACAGCGCCATGCGCGGCACAGCGCGCGAGAAGCGCACGCTGGAACGCATGGCGAAGCGATCCGCGATGGGTTGGAACGCCGCCGCGATCCCATCCGGCGGCAGCGCGAAGCCGTCCAAATCCCATTCCACGCGCATGAAAAATACGTTTTCGATGGTATCGACGTGCTGATCCAAGTGGAGGATGTTGCCATTGTGCTGGAACAAGAAATCGGTCACGGCAGCGACGAGTCCGCGCTGATCGGGGCAGGATATCAAGAGTGTTGCTGATTCGATCATGAAGCGTCTCCAATGGATACGGCAGAAGTCGTCGTTTCGCTCGCGCCGAGTCCGCCAATATCGTACTCGACTGATGGTACATTCAGCTTGAACGCGGCGTAATCAGGATCGGGGAGCGGCTGATCCAGCAGCAGCGACGCCATGATCTCGCCCGTCGCGGGCGCGGACATGATGCCGTGTCCGACGTGCGCCACCGACATGAACAGCCCCTCCACGCCCGGCACCACATCCATAATCGCGCGCTGGCTGTCATATGGATGGCGTGCGCCGTGCGCATCCGTCGTATAGGCGCACGTCGCATCGCGCGAGACGTAATAGCCGACGTGATGATCGGGCTTGCGCTGATAGCCCGGATGCGCGAACCCGATGCTGTCGGCGTGTCCGAACTGGCGCGCAAACACCGCCAGCGCCAGCGACGGAAAGCGCGGGTCTTTGAACTGGCTGACCGGATCAACCGGATCGATCAGATGGTCGGAGACAGGCTGATCGGGCAGCGTTTTGCGCGTATTCCACTCGTATTCCCAGCCGAAGATCGCGCCCGTCCCCGCTTCGGGACGCACATGCTGATACGGCGATGCGCCGATGATCATGGGCGAGTCGGCGGGAAATTCGGGATGCCGCCAGCCCGTCGTGAACGATTGGCGCGGGCGCATGATGATCGGCAGTTCGACGCCCGCCGTCCGCCCCACTTGCCGCGACCACGCCCCTGCCGCGATCACGACGTGCGGCGACGCGATAAACCCATTCGGCGTGCGGACGCCCAGCACACGCCCGCCTTCGACGACGATCTGCGTGTCCGGCACATCGAGCAGAATGTGCGCGTTCGGCGCGGACTGGGCGAAGGCGTAGACCAGCGCGTGCGAATCGAGCCAGCCCGCGATGGGATCGTACTTGCCCGCGATCAGCCGATCTCCGAGCCAGCCGTGCCGAGCTTGAACTTCATCCGTATCGAGATATTCGATGTGCGCCAAGCCGATATCGTGTAAATGGGCGACTTCCGCCTGCAAGCGCGCCGCATCCGCGTCCGTGATGCCGCAGTACAGATAGCCGTGACGCCGTGCGTTGATCGCCGCGCCACGTTCGCCAAAAAATTCAGCGTGCTGCTCGAAGATGTGGATGCTGCGCGTCATCAGCTTCATCTGTGACGGCGCGGGCCAGCAGGTGCGGAAATTTTCCAGCGAGGCGGTCGAACTGCCCGCGGCGAGCTGCGGCGCACGTTCGATCAGCACAGCGCGGAAGTCGGGCTGCGCGCGCGCCAGCGCCCACAGGATCGCCGTTCCGGTGGGCCCGCCGCCGATAATGATCGCGTCGGCGCTGCGCGGGAGGTCGTCTCCAGATGGGTTGGAGAGAAATTGTCGTGGCATGGTGAACCTTTGCGTGTGCAAAGCCTGTGCGTGTGCGCGGGTAACTATAGCGAGAACCTAAAAGCGATGCCATGTTAAAATGAAGAGAGAAGATGGAGCATCAATATGGATACGGTTGAAATTACACTGCGGGTTCCGGCAGATTTGGCGGCGGAAGCGCGTGACGCCGGGCTGCTGCGCGCGGAAAACCTGATTGAATGGCTGCGTTTTGAGCTAGAGCGTCGTCACGCGCTTGCCGATTTACGCACGCTGACCGAACGGCTGACGGCGATGAAACCTTCCCTCACTCAAGAAGACATTGATGCCGAAATCGAAGCCGCCCGCCGTGAGCGTGCATGAAGCGCGTTGTATTCGTTACAAACACGCTTGTATCAGGCATATTCTGGACGGGTGCGCCCAATTCCGCTTGGCTGGCGGCGCTCGATCAAAAGTTCATTCTGCTCACGAGCGAATCGCTCATCGCTGAACTCAAAACAGTGATCGTGCGCGATAAATTTAAAACCCGACTTGAGGCGCAAAATGAAACCGTCGATGATCTGATTGCCAAGTACAGCAACGTAGCTGTCTCGGTCATTTCTGCAACACTGCCAGCGATTATCAAAGCCGATCCGAAGGACGATCATGTGCTGGCGTGTGCGCTGGGTGGCAAAGCCGCTGTAATCGTATCGGGCGACCATCACCTGCTGGATTTAGGGGCGTTCGAGAAGATTTCGATTATTACGGTCAATGCGTTCCTTGAAGGCTTGACGCAAACCGATGAAAAATAGCATCGATCAAAGTGTTCTCCCCCTCAGCTCCGCTACGGAGCGGGGGTCGGGGGGTGAGGTTAAGAGGAGACGCAACGAAACCCGAAATTGTTGTACCTGTTGTCAGGCGTGAACCTGTGCCGATTCGCCGCGCGGACGTTGAAATTAGTATCGTTCCACGAGCCGCCACGCAGCCCGCGCGCACTATTAGTACTCTGAATATCCTCGCGTCCATCGTCAGCATTATACGGGTATGGAAAGCGACCTTGATCGTAAATCGTGCTGACCCATTCCCACACGTTGCCGCTCAGGTCGAGCGCGCCCACCCACGACACGCCGCCCGGACGACTGCCCACCGCCGCCGTCTGACCGTTCGAGTTGCTGCTGTAGACGACATTTGCCCCGTCAAACGTGTTACCCCATGGATAGCTTAACGCATCAACGCCGCGCGCCGCAAATTCCCATTCGGCTTCCGTCGGCAGCCGCATCCCGCGCTGGTCTTCGCAGTAGGCGCGCGCCTCGAACCACGTGATGCGCTCGACGGGACGTTGATCGCCGCTGAAACGACTGCCATTCGCCGCCACGCCGCCGAAGGTGCGGAACTGCGCCTGCGTGACTTCGGTCACATCGATCCAGAACGGCGTATCGATGCAGGTTTCATGCTGCGGCGCTTCATCGCTGAAAAAATCCCCATCCTGCGCGGTTAGCGCCGAAATTTCCTCGTCCGTGCTGCCCATCATGAAGCAACCCACCGGCACCAGCGCCATCGGCACGCCGTCGAAGTCTTGGATGATCGGCGTCCAATCGGCGTTGCGCGTCACAGCGACCAGACTGGAGGCGATATCCGGCGTCGGACTCGGCGTCGGGGTGATGGTCGGCGTCAATGTCAACGTGGGGCTTAAGGTAAAAGTCGGTGTTAATGTCCATGTTGGCGTGCGCGTGGGCGTCAGCGTGGGCGTGAAAGTCGGCGGCTGATAGGTCAGCGGACACACGACTTGCCCCGCCGGACAGAACGCCAGCACGTTGACGAACTGAATGCCCTGCACCAGCAAGATCGTGCGCGTGTTTTGCTCGGCGGGGTCGTACCAGAACACATCCGACGGCGAGCGCCGCTGTACCAGCGTATAGCCCGGCGCGCACGCATCTTCCAGCACGCCGCCGCCGCTCTCACGCTCCAAACGCAGACAGATCGGCGTCGGCACGCTGGTGAACGGGATCACTTGGAACGCGGCGAAGGTCTGCAAGAAATAGCTGATGCGCTGGTCGCCGATCACGACTTGCAAGCCCATGTCTTGCAGCGACGCGAGCTGATTGCTCGGCACGTAAACCGTCAAGCTGTCGGCATCGATGAACAGCGTGATTTCGACGGGCGCTTGAGCGCGCGCCGTCCCCGCTGCCAGCAGCAGCCCCACCGCGATCAACCCGATCCATCGTCCCACGCGCATCATCATCCGCCTTGTCTTGTCAGCCCGCGCCAAGCCGCCGATAATACCGCACGCTGATACAAATTACACGTCAGCGCCCACCCACACAGCGGATTGCGCAATGCCGCCACAGGCGCTATGCTCTACGATATCTTTTGGCGGATTAGGGAATTCGGAGGCGATTATGGCTTTCACACGCGCCAGCGGGGTGCTGCTCCATCCCACCTCGCTGCCGGGACGCTACGGCGTGGGCGATCTCGGCGAGTGGGCGTATCGGTTTGTCGATTATCTGGTCGAGGCAAAACAAAGTTTGTGGCAAGTCCTGCCGTTAGGACCCACCAGCTACGGCGACTCGCCCTATCAAGCGTTATCGTCGTTCGCGGGCAATACGCTGTTGATCAGCATCGATCAACTGGTCGAGGACGGCTGGCTGCTGCCCGATGAAGTCGCCACGACGCTGCCCGAATTTTCTGCCACCCATGTCGATTACGGCACGGTGATCGATTATCACAATGGGATGCTGGCGACGGCATATGAGCGCTTCAAAGCGAATCCCGGCAAGAGCGAGCGCGAATTCAGCGCCTTCCGTCACGGCAACCGCGCGTGGCTGGACGATTTCGCGCTGTTCATGACGCTCAAGACGGTGCATGAGGGGCGTCCGTGGGTCGAATGGGAATCAGCTTTGGCGCTGTATCAGCCCGCCGCCATCGCCGCCGCGCACGCGCAGTACGCCGATCTGGTCGAACAATATGCCTTCCGCCAATGGCAGTTCTTCAAGCAGTGGTTCGCGCTCAAGTCCTATGCCAACAACATGGGCATCCGCTTCATCGGGGACGCGCCGATCTTCGTAGCGCACGACAGCAGCGATGTGTGGGGCAACCAGAAACTGTTTTATCTCGACAAACAAGGCAATCCGACCGTGATTGCGGGCGTCCCACCGGATTATTTCTCCGCCGACGGACAGCGTTGGGGCAACCCCCATTATCGCTGGGATCGGATGGCGAAGGACGGCTATGGCTGGTGGATCGCGCGGCTGAAAGCGATCTTGTCGATGGTCGATGTCCTACGCATCGATCATTTTCGTGGCTTCGAGGCGTATTGGGAAGTCGCCGCCAGCGAAACGACGGCGCGCAATGGGCGCTGGGTGAAGGGACCCGGCTCGGCATTCTTCAAGGTCGTGAACGCGGCGCTCGGCGGCTTGCCGATCATCGCGGAAGATTTGGGCGTGATCACGCCCGAAGTCGAAGCCATGCGTGACGACGCGGGTTTGCCCGGCATGAAGGTCTTACAATTCGCGTGGGGTGAGATCAGCGCCGAAAATCCGTTCCTCCCCTTCAACCACGTTCCCAACTCGGTCGTCTATTCGGGGACGCACGATAACAATACGACCGTCGGCTGGTGGAAAGACGAAAAAGAAGCCACTCCGGCGATGAAAGACCATATCGCGCGCTTCGTCGGGCATCCGGTCGAAGAACCCCATTGGGAGATGATCCGGTTCGCGCAAGCGTCAGTCGCGCACACCGCCGTGGTCCCGATGCAGGATTTGCTCGGCTTGGACGAACACAGCCGCATGAACACGCCCGGACGCGAGTCGGGCAACTGGGGCTGGCGCATGACAGCGGACGACTTCGAACATTCCGCAAAGGCGCGGTTGGCAGACTTGACCGAGTTGTATGGACGCACACCGAGCGAAAAGAAACTGGAAGACGACGACGAATCATAAGGGTGCGCCACTGGCACGCCCAAAGGACTACAAGCGGGGCATGATCGTCATGCCCCCCTTTTCTGCATATAGACTTCTGATCTTCTCCGACACTTCTTTTACACAGCGTATATACCCCTCATACACGCCCGATCTATCCTGATGATCAGTAACGTTTATTCAAAACGGTAGCGATTGAGGAGAGCAGATCATGGCGACGATGGTACGTTGGAACCCCTTCCGTGAAATGGCGGCGATGCAGAGCATCATTGACCACGCCTTTGATGAGAAGTGGCGCACTGCTCGCGCGACGACCGACGGCAGTTTGGCGCTCGATGTTCACGAAACCACCACGGGCTACACTGTCTACGCGGCACTGCCCGGCGCGAACGCAGACAATATCCAGGTCAATGTGAATGACGGCGTACTGACGATTTCGGGTGAGATTGCGCAGCCGACAGTCGAAAACAGCCGCACGTTGATGCTGGAACGCACATTCGGCACGTTCACGCGCAGCATTCGGCTGCCACAAACCGTCGATCTCAGCGGCGTGGAAGCGACGTTCGAGAACGGCGTGCTGACGCTGAATTTGCCCAAGTCGCCCGAAGCGCAACCGCGTCAAATTCCGGTGCGCGTCGCGGGTAGCCCGAGCAAGAACTAAGGTTAAAGGGCTGCGGACTGCGGTGAAAGCAGAGAGCATGGCGCGCCATGCTCTCTGCTAAAACATATCAAGTAGGGCGTTTCTGTAGGACGCCTGCCATTTCAAGGGCTTGCCGCTGGCAAGCCTTTTTTTATTCCCCCATAATTTCTAACACTTCAGCGCGCATTGGGAATGATATTTGCGTTCCCGCTTTCAACACCGAGCGCGTCGCAATCGCGCACGCGCGTTCGACGGCATCCGCCAAATCACGCCCGACGCCCAAGAAATATGCCAAACTGCCGACAAATGCATCGCCCGCCCCCGTCGAATCGACCGCTTGCACTTTTTGCGCCGCCACGAACACTGGATCGGCATCTTTGTCCAAGATCAGCGCCCCGCGCACGCCCAACGTCATAACCACAATGGATGCGCCACGTTTTTGCAGCGCGCGCCCCGCTTTCACGGCGAGATCGTCGGTATCTGTCGGCAGTTTCGTCAGCATCGCGGCTTCGACCTCGTTGGGCGCGATGATATCGCTCAACGCGATCAGTTCGTCGGACAGCGTCGCGGCAGGCGCTGGATTGAGGATCGTCGTCACGCCCTCCCCTTCTTTCGCCACCCGAAATGCCTCCAACGTCGTCTCCAGCGGAATTTCAAGCTGACAGATTAAGATTTGCGCAGCGTGGATCGCGGGCGCAGCCATTCGCACGTCGGCGGGCGACAAGCCGTTGTTCGCGCCCGGAACGATGATGATTGAATTCTGTCCGGTCTTCTCATCGACGGCAATTGGAGCGACGCCGGAAAAGCGCGTCTCATCGAACAGAAGATAAGTGGTATCGATCCCAAACTTCTGATAATTTTTAAGCGTGTCGTCCCCGAAAATATCACGCCCCAACTTGGTCACAACGCTGACTTGTGCGCCAAGTTTCGCCGCCATGACCGCTTGATTCGCGCCCTTGCCGCCAAAACCCATTTGAAACGTCGACCCGATCAGCGTCTCGCCGGGCATCGGCAAACGCGGCACGCGCGAGATCAAATCGATATTGCTGCTGCCGACCATGCAAATACGTGGTTTGTCTGCCATGTCAGCCCACCTTCACCGTGCCACAAATATGCACATGCAGCCCCATCGCTGCGAACATCGCCGCCTTCGCCGCCAGCGCCTTATCCGCATCATCCGCCGTCGGCGCATACGCGACTTGAATGTGATTCGCCTTATGCTTCGCCATCATTTGATCGCGCGTCACGCCGTGCAAGACCGCGTGCATAATGGGCCACTGTGGCGTCGAGAGCGCCCATCGGCGTTCAGTTTCTTCGCGCGGCAGTTCCACGACGTGCGCCCGCCCGATATCGGCGTGCAGTACGCCGCCCTCGACGTAGACCCGGCTCCACACCAGTTCGCCCGGCTTGCTGATCCCCTTCAGCGTCCCACCACCGAGCCGGAAGTACATCGGCGGTTGGCGTTCGCTGGATGCGCCGCTGTAGCCCCCGATGAAATGCGACGGCGGTGCCGCACCCGAAATCAGGAACACCCACACATAATCGTCGCCGTAGGGCGCGCCCCAACGGAGATCGTGCAGCGTCGTCGCCGGATCGAACCCCATGCTTGTCCACACCCGATTCGTGACCAGCGCATCGACCGCCGCGCCCTCGTCCACTTCGTTGAAATGCGGCAGCGCACGCCCTGCGAACAACTCCGCGCCCGTCGTCGCATCATACACAGGTGGACGTTCCACGTTGTTCAGCAACCCTTCGACCAGATCGGACGCCGGTGCCATGTCTTTCAAGCCCTGCTGATACTGGATGCCGATGGCATCGCAGCCGAATCCCGCCGCGATCCGTACTGCGGCGATGTACATCTTACATTGTTCCAAGACCTGATTTTCCGTCAAATCGGTGTCGGGATTTGCGCCAAGAACGAACGTCATACCGCGCGCCAACAGCCACGCATAGACTGCGCGTGCTTCGGCGTCCGACACAACGCGCATTCCGGCAACCAGCGCCGATTGGCTCAGGCGTTCCTTGTAGATGCCCGTGGGGTTGAGCAATTCATCATCGATGATCGCGTTATACATGCCCATGCAACCCTCGTCGAACACGCCCAAAATCGCCTTGTCGTGTCGAAGCTGTGCCGCTAATGCTTCACCGAGGCGCGCTTCATCCGCGGGGAGTCGACTCGCGTCTAACCCGCGAACGTGGCTGCTATCATGGGCGATCTTCCCCGTCGTGATCCACTGGCGAATCCCGTTCAAGAAATAGTCGTCCGCAAAATCTTCGCTCCACAGGGTGCTGTAGTCCACGCCCGCTTTCGTCAGCGACCCGTTGAGATTCAACATCCCCACTAGTCCGGGCCACTGTCCCGACCAATTGGCGACCGTCAGAATCTTGCCGCGATGCGCCCGTAAGCCCGCAAGAACATGATGGCTGTACTGCCAGACCGCCTCTGCGACAATCAGCGGCGCGTCTGGATCGATGCCTCGAAAAACGTCCATGCCCATCCGCTGACTACTGATGAAGCCGTGCTGTTCCGCGGCGTTGTAAGCGTGTCCGCGCATGACCGTGACGCCCGCACCCGCGAACGCCGCGATCACCTTGCTTTCCATCGCGGACTGTGCCGCCCAACATGCTTGGTTGGCGGACAAGCGCAGATCGCCGCTGGCGACGAGGATAGCCGTATTCGGCGCGACTTTTGGCGGCGCGGCGGACGTTGGAATCGAATAAGCCATGAATGAAACCTTCCCTTTTTCCATCAAACCCATTTTGTGACGACAATCTTAACTCGGTTCGGCTTTTTCGCTAGAATTGGAGCCAATCTGCGCTACGACGACGGCATCGAAACCAATTGCACGTTTTTGGCGCATGGGGGAGCGCGTTGGTTGATATGCGCGATATCGAGTTGGACATGCACACGGCACTAGGCACGAATGACAGCGAGCCATTCAGCTTAACACCCTGAATGAGGCGAAAAAGATTTTAACGCAGCGATAAACAGCGATGCAGCGCGCGCAAAGCTTTTTCAGATTTTTCTCTGCATCTCCGCGTTCTTTGCGTTAAAATCTCTCTGGTTTGCTCCGGTTACGCTTTAACGACCCCAATCACGAGGTAAATATTGGCGTAAACGCGCTGTTCGCCCGTCGCAATCACGAGACATGTATCATTGCCGCGCGCCAAATCGTAAAAGGCGAAGCGATCATGCTTCTCGAACGGCACATCCGGCAGCAGCGCGCGAAATTCCGCCACAATCGGCGCTTCGTCGCCTGTGTTCGTCGCCATGACGTGCGCCGCCTCAACGGGAATCGCGCCTTTGATCACGTCCAATACGTCGATGACGTTCAGCTTGCCGGGCGTGAAGTTGAGATAAACGCGCTTCGCCGCCGGGAACGCGCGCGTCGAAAATGGATAGTTACCGTCTGCGATCAGCACACCCCCGCCGTGTCCCGATCCAGCCAACGCCTCCAAAATTTCCGGGTGGAGCAGTTTTGTTGTCAACATGATATTTCCCCTTCGATAATAGGTGTCGCACAAGCAATGCCGCGTTCACTTTATCCGATGAAGCTTAACCGCGCATCACGAGAGTTGCAAAAGCTATTTCAACCCGCATAATGGAGGTTGAGGCAAGAAATCCGTTTTGGCTGGAGATGAAATTGTGAAAAAAGTACGTTTATGGTCGTTGTTCGCCCTTGTGATGTTTTTGCTCACAGCGGTGGTCTGGGCGCAGGATGCCCCGCAGAGTGTGACGGTCGCGGGGACGATTCAGGGTGTTCTTGGCTGTCCGGGCGATTGGCAGCCGGAATGCGAAAGCACATTTTTGACTTACGATGAAGCCGATGACAAATGGATCGGCACGTTCGACCTTCCAGCGGGCAGCTACGAATACAAGATCGCGCTGAACGGCACTTGGGACGTGAACTATGGCGCGGGCGGCGAACTTAACGGCGCGGATATCGCGCTCGTCTTGGCAGAAGATGCGACGGTCAAGTTCATCTACGATCCGAATACGCATTGGGTCAACGACGGTGTGAATGCGATCATCGCCACCGTGCCGGGCAGCTTCCAGAGCGAGATCGGCTGTCCAGGCGATTGGCAGCCGGACTGTTTGCGTTCCCTGCTGCAAGACCCGGATGCAGACGGCGTGTATGAGTTCCGTACCAGCGCGCTCCCCGCGGGCGTTTATGAAGGCAAAGTCGCCATCAATGAGAATTGGGGCGAAAATTATGGCGCCAACGGCGCGCGTGATGGCGCGGATATCCTGTTCAGCGTGGGCGAGGACAACAGCGAGGTACTCGTGACCTATAATTCAGCAGACAATCAGATCAATATCACCGTTGGCGGCGCAGCGGGTCCCGCTGTCGGCAACTTATTGTTCGCAGCGGCGCATTGGGTGTCGGCGGATACGGTCGCGTGGAATATTGCACGCATTCCCGGCGCGGAGTACCGTTTATATTACAGCGCCAACGGCACGCTCGAACTGACGGACGAGGGCATTACAGGCGGTGATTACATCACGCTGCGCGCGAATCGTGCCGGACTGTCTGACGAGCAAATCGCGCAGTTCCCCCACCTTGCCGACTTCACCACACTGAAAATCGCTGAAGATGATCTGGGGAACGTCCCTGAGATTTTGCGTGGACAGCTTGCTATTCAGTCCACCTACAATCAGGGCATTCTGCAAGACGCGACCGCGCTGCAAATTCCCGGCGCGCTGGATGACCTCTACGCCTACGATGGCGATCTGGGTGTGGTTTACGCTGACGACGCACCCTCGCTAGGACGTGGGCGCGGTAAGAGGCGCCAATCGCCGGATCTGGGTGTGGTTTACGCTGACGACGCACCCTCGCTGCATTTATGGGCGCCGACCGCGCAAACCGTCGCGCTGCATCTGTTCGCGGATAGCACTTCCGACGCAAGCGACATCGTGTCGATGGACTACGACGCCGCAACGGGCGTCTGGAGCGCCGCCGGATCGCCCGATTGGACGGGAATGTACTATCAGTACGAAGTCACCGTCTATATGCCGTCGGAACGCGCAGTTGTGACGAATCTGGTCACTGATCCGTATTCGATCAGCTTGTCGATGAACAGCACGCGCAGTCAAATCTTTGATCTACGCGATCTGGCGACAATGTGGGGCGATGCACAAAAGCCCGCACTCGAAGCACCCGAAGATATTGTCCTATATGAACTGCACGTCCGCGATTTCAGCATTTTCGATGAAACCGTCCCGCCAGAACATCGCGGCAGGTTTCTCGCGTTCTCGGATACCGACTCGAACGGGATGCGCCATCTGCGCGCGCTGGCAGAAGCGGGTTTGACGCATATCCATCTCTTGCCCGCGTTTGATATCGCCACCATCAACGAGGACGAAGCGCAGCGCCAAGTCCCCGATTACGCTGCGCTCGCTGCCCTACCGCCGGACAGCGACGAACAACAGGCGCTCCTCGCGCCGATCCGTGAACTCGACGGCTTCAACTGGGGCTACGATCCCTATCATTACACCGTGCCGGAGGGCAGTTACGCGAGTAACCCCGACGGCGCGCAGCGCATCCTCGAATTCCGCCAGATGGTGCAGGCGCTTAACGAATCGGGTCTGCGCGTGGTGATGGACGTGGTCTACAACCACACAAACGCCGCTGGCAACAATGAGCGCTCTGTCCTTGACCGAATTGTACCGGGCTACTATCACCGCTTGAACGATCAGGGACGCATCGAAACGTCCACTTGCTGCCAAAATACGGCGACTGAACATCGGATGATGGAAAAGCTGATGATCGATTCGCTGGTGACATGGGCGACGGTCTATCGCGTCGATGGCTTCCGCTTCGACCTGATGGGACACCACATGGTCGAGAACATGCAGCATGTGCGCGCCGCGCTCGATGCGCTCACCATCGCTGAAAATGGCGTCGCTGGTTCGCAAATCTACGTTTACGGCGAAGGCTGGAACTTCGGTGAAGTCGCGGACGGTGCGCGCGGCGTCAATGCGACGCAGTTGAACATGGCGGGGACGGGCATCGGCACCTTCAACGATCGCTTGCGCGACGCAGTACGCGGCGGCAATCCGTTCGGTGGGCTGCAAGAACAAGGCTTCGCCAACGGCTTGTATACCGATCCCAACGGCATCACGCCCGGTACGGAAGCAGACCAGTTGGCACGACTGCTGTTGTTGAGCGATCACATTCGCGTCGGTTTGGCGGGCAACTTGCGCGATTACACCTTCATCGGCGCGTCGGGCGAAGCGGTGACGGGCGCGGACGTAGAATACAACGGACAGCCAACCGGCTATACGCTCGATCCGCAAGAACACATCGTCTATGCGTCGGCGCATGACAACGAAACGCTGTTCGATATCATCCAGTTGAAAGCCCCCGAAGCGACGACCATGGCAGATCGCGTCCGCATGAACAATCTGGCGGTCAGCGTGGTGGCGTTGTCGCAAGGCGTGCCATTCTTCCATGCGGGCGACGATATCTTGCGCTCGAAGTCCGGCGACCGCGACAGCTATAACAGCGGCGACTGGTTCAATCGGCTCGATTTCAGCTACACATGGAACAATTGGGGCGCGGGCTTGCCGCCGTCGGACAAAAATCAGGATCGCTATGAGATTTTGACGCCGCTGCTCGGCAATCCCGATTTGCGTCCGACGCGCGTTGAAATCCTCGACGCCGCTGATCATTTCCGCGAAATGCTGGCGCTTCGCCGAAGTTCGCCCCTGTTCCGACTGCGTACCGCACAAGATGTGATGGATCGACTGACGTTCTACAACACGGGTGCGGAACAGATTCCCGGCGTGATCGTCATGCACCTCAGCGATACAGTCGGGGAGAATATCGATCCGACCTATGCCGCCGCCGTCGTCGTATTCAACGCCACGCCGGAAATGCAGACCATCACGGTCAGCGAACTGGCGACGACACCGTTGGCGCTGCACCAAATTCAAGTGACATCGGTTGATCCAATCGTGCGCGATTCGACTTTCGACGTGCCGACGGGGACATTCACCATCCCCGCGTACACGACAGCGGTCTTTGTTACATTGGATGGAAACGTCGAGTGACATACGCCCCACGCCTAAAGGCGTGGGGCTTCTACCGTCAACACGGCTGCATCCCGAAGGAGGTCTGACGACCGCTCTTGTAGCACCGCGATGCCCCGCTGTGTTTGAGGTTAACTACGGTATTGCGATATGACGGTATGATGATCGAGGTCGGATGTTTACGTCTCGTACCCCGCACATCAAACTCCCCCTTTTATACCCTATTTCACACAAGACCGACGCCGTAAAACCCCATGCCTGAAGGCATGGGGTTTTACGGCGCTATTCGATAAATCCGTTGGGGCGTGCCGCTGGCACGCCCCTTGATCGATTTGACCGTAGGGATATGGCGCGCCATGCCCGCTACGGTTTACCGTTCCCGTTGCCGACGCGCAGTCGTTGGCGCACAGGGGTCGGCAGCGAGCGATCCGACACCCACGATGCATAGGGTGCCATCGTCAACGCCGCCAGTGCCAACAGAGGCACATCGTAATTCACACGCCAGCCAGCGAAATCTTTCCACGCCTGTTCACGATCAGCTTTGACTGGCACGCCCTGCGCGACCAATTCGTTGTATGCCGCATCAAATTCTTGGCGCGAGATACTAATTGGATCGCCGGGTTTCGGTTCGCTGTTATATGGGATGCGAAAGAATGTAGCGATGTGGCGCAGTGCCATGAATCCCGCGCGAATCGTCAGCGGCACTTGCACGACATTGGGCTGATGATCGACGGTGGACAGATACAGCGACGCCGTGTCCAGAATCACGCCCGCCGCCGTTATCCAAGACTGATCCGGCTTGGGTGAACGGAAGAACACCAACGCCGACAGCGATGTATGCGTCTCTTCGACGATAACGAACCAATTTTCCCACTCCGCCAGCAGATCGGGTACGGAGTCCAACCCGCGCTGACGATGGATGCGCGCCAACATTTCGACGGCGGAAGGCGGCGTTCCCGCGCGCACCGACAGCTTGCTCACCAACGTTTCGCGCTGCGAAAACGCGCTGTACATTGTCGGGAGATACCCAATCAAGAGCGCGGTCAAGATCATGCCAACCATCGCTTCTGAAAATTCGAGCAGCAGCGGCGGACCATCCGAGACGAAAAAGCCCAATGTGAGCAGTGATGATCCGCTCAGGCGAAAAGCTTCATGAATGGTCGGCAAGCCAATTGCATAATACATCAGCGTATAGCCAAGCATCACCAAAATCAGCCACGCGACCGGAATCGAAAGCAGCATGACAGGCGCGTACATCGCCATGATGCGATCTCGATCCTCATACGAATAGACTTTACTCAGGCGCATTCGCAGATCGAAGATCGTGCGCACACCGCGCGCCACAAAGCGCGTCAGCGGAACATTAACAGCGCGCGGCAGCACAAACGTCCGAACGGCGGAGAGTATGGTGAAGATAACGACATTCAGACCGAGCAAAAACAGCACAATCCGAACGATCAAATCCAAGACTTGAATCATGCCTACCCCTAGCGAAAACTTGATATCAATGCAGCATCGAAGTCAGCGCGCTGATCAGATGATCGATGTCCGCGCGCGTGTTATAGCCCTGTACCGAAATACGAATGAACACGCGCCCGCCCCATACGACAATCGGCGCTTCGACGCGGTATTCATCATACAACCGTGTCTTGAACGCTAACGCATCCTCCACCTGAACAGGGATCGGATGCGCGACCATTTGTCCGATCCAACCTTCGCCATCGGGCATGATCGGGTCGAGTTCCGTGACCGCCATCAGCCGTTCGCGCGTCTCGCGGATCAGCGCATAGCATGACGCCCGCACGCTGTCCCAATCGTAATCGCGCTGGAATTGGATCGCATTTGGAACCGTCAAATAGGCGGCTGGATCGCGCGTTCCCTGCGGTTGATGCGCGGTTACGAACGTGCGCGTTTCCGTCCAGCCCCAACTTATTGTCGGCGGCAACAACGCCGCTTGCTGTTCCGGGCGTGCAAACAAGAATGCCGAGCCTTTTGGCGCACACAGCCATTTGTGAAAGTTACCCGTGTAGAAATCCGCATCAATCGCGGTCAAATCGATGGGGATGTGTCCGGGCGCGTGCGCGCCATCGACCAGAGTCATAATTCCAGCGGCGCGCGCGCGGCGGCAGACTTCCGCGACTGGGAAGATCAGCCCCGTTGGCGACGTGATGTGGCTGAGATAGATCAACTTCGTGCGCGGCGTGACACCCGCCCACAACCGCTCAACGAAATCGGCGTGCGTGGTCACTGGGAGCGGCATCGCAACTTTGACGTAGCGTGCGCCCGTCCGCGCGCACATTTCTTCCCATGTGAAATTGCACGCGCCGTATTCGTGATCCGTCGTCAAGATTTCGTCGCCGGGCTGCCAGTCGAGCGACCGCGCCACGATATTGACGCCTGTCGTCGCGTTTTGCACGTAGACAAGATTATCGCGCGCCGTGTTCAAATACACCGCCAGCGGTTCGCGCGCCGCGTCCATCAGCGCATCGAAGCGCCGCCCCAAAAACGCGACTGGCTGCCGTTCAAGTTCCAACTGCCACGCTTGATACGCCTCGAATACGGGTTTCGGACACGCGCCGAACGAGCCATGATTCAAAAAGACGACGTTCGGGTCGAGCAAAAACAAATCACGCAGCGCGTTCATGCGTCCGCCTGATCTACGGACGGCGCGCGCCCGCAAGTATCGATTGTCATGTGGGATATCCTTAAAATAGAAGGGAGCGTTATAATCCGGTTCACAGAAATATTCTAGCGTATCGGAGCGGCATTGTGGATCACACTTTGGAGCGGGCAGCAGCACTTGAACCGCAAATCATCGACTGGCGGCGCGATTTTCACCGCCATCCCGAACTGGGATTCCGCGAATTTCGGACCGCCGGCATCGTTGCCGAAGTTTTGCGCGGTATGGGGATCGAAGTCACAACGGGCGTGGGCAAGACGGGCGTTGTCGGCGTGATTGGCGATGGGGGTCCCGTCGTCGGCATCCGCGCAGATATGGACGCGCTGCCGATTATCGAGGCGAACGCCGTTTCATATGCGTCCGAGAACGCAGGCGTGATGCACGCTTGCGGACACGACGCGCACACTGCAATCCTGTTGGGCGTCGCGCGGATGCTGACCGACATGCCCGACCGCCCCGCCGGGCAAATCCGCTTGTTCTTCCAACCGTGCGAAGAAGCGGCGGATGACGAGGGCAAAAGCGGCGCGCAGCGGATGATGGACGAGGGCATCATGAACGGCGTGGATCGCGTGATCGCGCTGCACGTTGCCAGCGAACTTCCCGCGGGCAAAATTGCCATCGAGTCCGGTCACACATCGGCGGCAGTCGATAACTTCTTCGCCACGATCATCGGCAAAGGCTGTCATGCTGCGTCGCCGCACACGGGCGTCGATCCGATCTTCATCCTCGCACAGTTCATCAACGCTTTTCATGGCATCCGCGCGCGGCGAATCAGCCCGGTACGCCCCATGATTGCGACCATCGGCTCGGTACACGGCGGCATCGCCGAGAACGTCATTCCGAATGAGGTCACGCTCAGCGGCACGCTCCGCAGCTACGACGACGAGACGCGCGAAGGCTTGTGGCGCGAAGTCGAGATGGCGCTCGGCGTGGCGCGCGCGCTTGGCGGCGATTACGCGCTGCGCATCGAAAAAGGCTGCCCATCGATCCTGAACGATATCGGTGTGACGGACATGATTCGGACGGTCGCAACGGACATCATCGGCAGCGATGTCTTGATTAATGACGAACCGTCGATGGGCGGCGAAGATTTTAGCTTTATGACGCGCGCCGCACCGGGCGCGATGTTCCTGCTCGGCGCGAAGAAAGACGACGTGGATCGCCCGCATCACAATCCACTGTTCGATCTCGATGAAGGGTCGTTCAAGGTCGGCGCGGCGGTGCTGGCAGAAACGACGCTGCGAATGCTGCGTGAGGCGCAAAACTAAATGATCCGCGAGGGAGACAAAGGGAGAAGAACATTTCTTCTTGCCTTTGTGTCCTTCGTCAAATGGATGCACACATGTCGAATCGACGCTCCAACAAGGTCGCGCTAATCACGGGCTTGGATAGGCTCTAAAGCGTTCACCTCACCCCCCAACCCCCTCTCCATTGCATGGAGAGGGGGTTGGGGGGTGAGGTGAAGCGATCCAAAACTCAGGTTATTCTAGAATCGACAAAAGAAAATCGGCATAAAGGCATTGGCTACACCGCAACACTCAACCGCGCCAACACCAACCCGATTCCCCACCCGACTACCAACCACAGCCCAAACTGTCCATGCAGCTTCGCCGTCCGCCCCTGCGCTTGGTGCAGCAGCATCGTATCGCGGCTGGTCGTGATGATACGAATCAGCCGCGCCGCTTCGGGCAGCGTCACACCGACCAGCAGCGCCGTGATCGGCATGATCCCCGCGAGGATCAGCGCGATGACCGCGACATACGCGCCGCCGACCAGCACAATGTATTCGATGCGCGCCGCGCGCAACCCCAACAGCAGCGCCAACGTGCGCTTGTTGACGGCGCGATCCGCGTCCATGTCGCGGACATTGTTGGCGTGCAGGATCGCCGCGACCATGAAGCCAATCGGAATGCCCGCCAGCACGGGCGTCCACGCGAATTCGCGCGCCATCACATAATAAGCGCCAAGTACCATCAAGGGGCCCATGAAGATGAATACAGCGACTTCGCCCAAACCGTTATACGCCAGTGGAAAGGGGCCCGCCGTGTACGTCACCACCACGAACACGCCGCCAAGTCCGATCCACAACAAGAGCCAACCGCTCTGCGTCAGCAGGAACAGCCCGATTAGCGCGCCCGCCACGAGCGTAACCACCGCGCCGATCAGCACTTGACGCGGCGTGAGCAAGCCGGACTTGAGGATCATCCCTTGTCCGGCTTGCTTCAAATCTTCCGCGCCGCGCTTGAAATCAAAATATTCGTTGATCAGATTCGCGGCGATTTGCAGCAAGAGCGCCGCGCTCAACGATAGCGCGAACCGGACAGGCTCGAACACCCCATCGCGCAGCGCCACCGCCGCCGCCACGCCGAGCGGGACATACGTCGCCGTCAGCGTGCGTGGGCGCGCCGCTTTATACCATGCTGTCCACTGTTCGCGCGTCACGATTGTCATTCGTTGATCAATCCCATCACCGCATTGAACAACACGCCATTGGTCGCCACCGACTCGCTCGCGTAAATCGTGGGCTTGCCCTTCCAATCGGTGAACGTGCCGCCCGCTTCTTCGAGAATGACTTGGAACGGCGCACAGTCCCACAACCACATGAGCGGGTCGATCATGATGTCCGCGCGCCCCGTCGCTACGAGCAAATAGCCATACGAGTCGCCCCATGTCCGCTGGATATAGGTCGCGTCCACGAGCCGATGAAACAAGGGCAGCCGCGCTTCAAACGTCTGTTTGTACTCGCTCGATAGCAAGACCGCATCGGACAATTTGTCCACTTTCGAGACACTGGCGCGGCGTCCGTTCCACCACGCGCCCAAGCCCTGCCCGGCATAGATCAACTCATCGAGCGCCGGATAGTACGCCGCGCCAACCAGCGGACTCGTCCCGTCGCTCAATCCAAGCAAGCAGCCATACAACGGCACCCCGCAGACGAACGATTTTGTCCCGTCGATGGGATCAATGATCCACGTTCGCCCGGAACGACCCGGCTGTTCGCCAAATTCCTCCCCGATGATGCCATCATCAGGATAGGCGCGCGCGATCAACTCCCGAAACAGCTTCTCAGACGCTTTATCCGCCGCCGTAACGGGGCTGTTATCGCCTTTGCGCTCGACGGCGATGCCGGTCTGAAAATAGCCAAGCGTCAGCCGCCCCGCGCGCCATACCGCGTCTGCCGCGAAGTCGAGGGCGGCTTGCAATTCCGCTGCTTCCATACCTACTCCGGCTTGATATCTTCGAGCGGCTGCGGACGATTCTCGACGGTGATTTTCGGTGTGTTCGGCGTCGGCGCTGCCCAACGGACTCCGTTGGCAATCACTTTCATCACCATCGGATGCTTGTAGATCGGGTACGTCTCGTGTCCGGGGCTGAAGTAGAACAGCTTGCCCTGTCCGCGATAGTAGCAGCAGCCCGAACGGAACACTTCGCCGCCTGCATACCAACTCACGGTGACAAGGCTGTCAGGTTCGGGGATGCCGAACGGTTCCCCGTACATCTCCGACGCCGGAATCTCGAAGTGATCCGGCAGCCCTTCCGCGATAGGATGCGCCGGGTTGACGACCCAGACGCGCTCTTTTTCACCGATTTCGCGCCATTTCAGATTGCAGGTCGTCCCCATCAGCCGCTTGAAAATCTTCGAGAAATGCGCAGAGTGCAGAATGATGATCCCCATGCCCTCCAACACACGCTGATGCACGCGCGCGACAATCGCATCATCGACTTCCTCATGCGCGAGGTGTCCCCACCACGTCAGAACGTCAGTCTCGTTCAAGACCGCTTCGGTCAAGCCATGTTCCGGTTCATCTTGCGTCGCCGTGCGCACATCGAAGCCCTCAGCGCGCAGCCCCGCAGCGATTGCCCCGTGCATTCCATCGGGGTAAATAGCCCCAATGGCGGCATTTTTCTTCTCGTGCCGTCCTTCGTTCCAAACCGTAACGCGCAGTGCCATTTTCAACATCCTTTGGTGGTCAGGTGTTGCATCGTCCCATGACGAGCAAGTGTACCTGTTTTTGTGTTGAGTTTCGACAAACGCTTAATCAAGCCTTTACGATTATTACAATTGAATCAAAGCAGCGTAACTATGTATAATGTCTTGTGATGATTGTTTGGTAGCGACTCAGGAGACATACAATGCCGCTCATTGCGTTGACCTACGTTAGCAGCGAATCGCGCCCGATGACTGACAATGATTTAATCGATATTCTGAAATCCGCTCGTAGTAACAACACCGAAAGAAATATCACCGGAATGCTGCTTTACGGCGGGGGATACTTCATTCAGGCACTCGAAGGCGAAGAATCCGACGTGAACATCATTTACAACAAAATCCGCCAAGACAGCCGCCATGGCAAAGTCCTACTGGTGGCACGCGAGCAAATCGAAGCGCGCGCATTTCATGAATGGAGCATGGGCTTCAAGAATCTCCATGAAGTCGAGACGCATTCGCTTGAAGGCTTTAACGATTTACTCGATCCGTCCAATCAAGGCACGTTTTTCACCGACAACCCGACTCGGGCAACCAAACTCTTGAACCTGTTTGTGGCAAAAGTCAATTCCTAAGTGAAAGATGGGCGTTCACAGAGAACGCCCGTCCGTTTTATCAGGCGATAAATTCACTTACATCCAACTGTACCGGGCGTTCAACGCCGCTGTCCAGCGTTACGCGCGCGCCGCGTTCGCCCGATTCATGCAGCGCGTGCATCGCATCCAAGACGTGATACGTCAGCCCACCATCCGCACGATGCGATCCGCCCGCGCGGATGGCGCGTCCCATGTCCGCGACGCCCAAGCCGCGACTGTTCTGTGGATAGCCCGCGATTAACTCGACATCTTCGCCTTCGTGGGTACCGGCACGGAACAGCCGGACGGGCCCGCCAAAGGTATTGGGATCGGGAACGCTCAACGTGCCTTCCGAACCATAAATTTCGATGCGTGGCAGCGCTGCCGCCCACACGTCGAAGGTCATGATCATCGTGGCGAGGCACACGCCGCCACCATTATCCAACTCCAACGACGCGCTGACGTGCGTCGGCACATCCACCACGATCCGCTGTCCATATTTCGGCTGGCTGGTGATCAGGCGTTCGGGAAAACTGATACGAGTAGCTGCCGTGACCGCTTTCACGCCCCCGATAAGCGTAGTCAGCGCCGTGAGGTAGTACGGTGCCATGTCGAACACGGGACCCGCGCCCACTTTGTAGAAAAATTCTGGGTCAGGATGCCAGCTTTCGGGTCCGTGACTGATCATGAACGCCGTCGCCGCGATGGGCGTGCCAATCGCACCCTCATCGATCAACTTGCGGCACGTTTGCAGCCCCGCGCCCAAAAACGTATCCGGCGCGCCGCCCACGCGCAGGTTTTTCTCGCGCCCCAACGCCAGCATCGCTTGCGCATCTTCGCGGCGGATCGCCAGCGGCTTCTCGTTGTAAATGTGCTTGCCCGCCGCCAACGCCTTCAACGCAATATCGCCGTGCGCCGCCGGAATCGTCAGATTGATCACGATCTCGATGTCGGGATCAGCCAGCAGTTGCTCGACGCTGTATGCCTTGATCCCATATTCCGCCGCTTTCGCCTCGGCGCGCTCGATCACCATATCCGCACACGCGACGATCTCGGTATGTCCAAACCGGCTGCCATTTTGCAAATAAATCCCGCTGATATTGCCGCAGCCGATCACCCCAACTTTGACGAGTTCTGCCATGTTGCTCACCTTGTCGCCCACAATAAGCCGCGCCGGACGATCTCACGCGCCTCCGGCACATCGAAATCTGCCACTTGATGCCCCAACGAACAGTAGAACACCCGCCCCGCCCCATATGCTTTCGTCCAGACGACAGGAACAACCGCGCCTGCAATCCAAGCGGCATGATCGCCCGTGAAGGTTGTCGTCGCCAGCACGCGATTCGCCGGATCGGTGTGCATATAATACTGCTCCGAGTGCATGGCAAAATCCGCGATCCCATCGGTGATCGGATCGTCCTGAACGGTGATGTTCACGCGGTAATCGATGATGTTGCCGGGATGCGCGACCCATTGTCCGCCGACCATGAATTGATATTCGGTGTTGTTACGGAACGAGTCGCCCATGCCGCCATGCCAGCCGCCAATTCCGACACCAGCATGTACCGCCGCCAACAGACCCTTTTCCTGCTCTGGTGTGATCGTACTCATCGTCACAACTGGCACAATCAGATCGAGCGGCGCCAGTTTTTCGGCATCCGCGAACGCATTCAGATCGTTCGTAACTTCGACCTCATAGCCTGCATCGCGCATCAGCCCTGCGAACAATTCCGCGCACGCTTGCGGCTGATGTCCTTCCCAGCCGCCCCACACGAACAGCGCCGTTTTCAATCGCTCCCCCTCTTGTGCAATTCGGTACAAAGCGCAAAGTGTAACACTGATTTAGGAAGTGGGGATCAATAGCCACGCAAATACTGCGAAGGTACGTTCATCGCGTCTTGGTGTCCGAGTGCGACCGCAGCGTGCGTCGCCCAGTACGGATCGCGCAGTAGTTCGCGCGCCAAATACACCATGTCGGCGCGCTCGTTACGGATGATCTCGTCGGCGTGCGCGGGCGCGGTGATCAGTCCAACGGCGGCGGTGGCGACGTTCGCTTCGCGGCGCACGCGCTCCGCAAATGGGACTTGATAACCCGCACCCGTCGGGATTTTCTGCGCGGAAGATAAGCCGCCGGAACTACAATCGATCAGATCGACGCCCTCATGCTTGAGCAGTTTGGCGAGTTGAACCGTTTCGTCAATGTTCCAACCGCCGTCTACCCAATCGGTACACGATAAGCGCACCGTCAATGGCAGCGACTCTGCCCACACCTCGCGGATCGCGCGAACGATTTTGATCATCAGCCGTGTGCGATTCTCGAAGCTCCCGCCATAGCTATCCGTGCGCGTATTCGAGAGCGGGGACAGAAATTCGTGGATCAGATACCCATGCGCGGCGTGAACTTCGATCCACTGGAAACCCGCCTTATACGCGCGTGCCGCCGCCGTTTTGAACGAGTCGATGATTCCAGCGATCTGCACGGGCGTCAGTTCATGGGGCAAGCCATAACTGTCCGAGAACGGGATCGCACTCGGCGCGACGACCGCCCAGCCGCCATCGCTTTCCGGCACGACACCGCGCCGCGTGTCCCACGGGCGATAGGTGCTGGCTTTACGTCCGGCGTGCGCCAATTGGATACCGGGTACTGCGCCGTGCGTGCGCATGAATGCCGTAATCCGTGCCAACGGCTCGATGTGCGCATCGTTCCAAATGCCCAAATCCTCGCGCGCGATCCGCCCGCGCGCCTCGACCGCCGTCCCCTCCGTGATCACCAGCGCCGCGCCGCCAACCGCGCGCGATCCCAGATGGACGAGATGCCAATCGGTCGCCATGCCGTTTTCGCAGCTATATTGGCACATGGGCGAGACGCCAATCCGGTTACGCAGTGTCACACTGCGAATAGTGAGCGGGTCAAACAAGTGGCTCATGTTTTTCTCTTTGTGCCTCTGCATCTCTGGATGGATTATTTTTGCTTTAAGGCTGGAGCCACGATTTTACCCAACAAATCGATTCCATTCTCCGACGGTGTGCCATGTGGCGTCCCAAATTCGACGCGCCGCGCGCCCGCCGCGAAGATCGCCTCCGCTTGACGGATGATGTCGTTCGGATCACCCGCGAACGCGAACTTTTCGAGCAAATCATCGCTGATCAGCCGCGCGGCGGCGTCCTCGTCGCCCGCGTTGACGTGCGCTTGCACGCGCGCCATCAGGTCAGGATCAACGCTGATCGTCGGATCGAGCGGCGCGCATACGGGCAGATACAGCGCCACCTTGCGCCGCGCCAACGCCCGCGCCGCCTCTCGATCCACATCCACGACCGTGACCGCGCCCAGACAGACGCCGACCGTCCCCTGCACACGCCCCGCCGCCCGTTCGCCCGCTGTGATGTATGAGGCGATTACGGCGACAACATCGGGATTGGCAGAGCCGCCGACTTTGACTTCATCCGCGATTTCACCCGCCAATCCGCATAACTTCGCCCCCCACGAGCCAATCATGATCGGAATCGGCGCGTCCGGCAGCGGATACGGCGCACGAACGTGCGGCGCAAGCGTATAGACATCCCCATCGTAGCCGCCCAATGCGCCGGACAGCAGATAACGCACGATGGCGACGGCTTCGCGGATCGCTTGAATCGGCGTTTTCGACTCGTGGATGCCGTGATCCGCCAACCACGCCCCGCGCGCGATGCCCAAATACACGCCGCCCGCCGCCATGCCCGACAACAGCGCGATCTCCGCCGCCATGTCGATGGGATGGATGCGTGCCGGAGCAACGGCTGCCGCGCCGATCCGCGCGCGCGGAAGATGGGGTGCCATCAGCGCCAGCGGCGTGAAGCTCGGATGATACGGCGCATCGCAGTAGACACTCACCGTGTCAAAATCGTACTGGGCGACCTGTTTTGCCAGCGCGATATAGCGCGCGGGTGTCTTGTCGGTCTGAAAGGCGATGCTGACTTCGCGGGTCATGTCAGATCGTCACTCTCTAGCGTCCGCTTGCCGATGCGCTCGACGCGCATGATCAACCGTTCGTCCGGGTCGGGACACGCGATCAGCGAGTCGGACGCCATCCAATCGCCCGCGCTCAATTCGCGCTGTTTCGCCGCCAAGAGTGGCAAGACGGCGGACAGCGCGTAGATGCAGAAGTGTTTATCCGCTGGTATGCGTAAGCGGTTGCTTTCCGTGAGTTCAAAATAATCGCCGGGCTGCAAGCCGCAGACAGAGCGCCCTTCGATGCGTTCAACCGTGACGCGCAGATCGTACAAGTCGAATTTCATGCGCCTTTGCCCCGAAAGTGAGGCAGCACGTCGCGCCCCAATGCCGCAATCGCCGCCAGCGGATCGACGCCCAACGGAGGTCCAAAACTCAAATGCTGCGCGCCCATGCTCACCAATTTTTCCAGGCGTGCGATCACGTCGCGCGTTGTGCCGACGATGCCGATTTGCAGCATCGCGTCCGTGACCAACGCTTTCGCCTTCGCTTCGTCGCGTTCGACCATGATCGCCTGCTGAATCGGGTCGAACTCGGTGCGATCCACGCCCAAACGCGCCAGAATCAGCGGACTGAGCGTATGTCCATAATATGCGATCTTGCCGCGCAACACATCTTCAGCGGCGGTGCGGTCATCTGCCAGCGAACACCAGATGCACGCCGCCACATCCACCGCCGCGAGATCGCGCCCAGCCTTCGCCACGCCTTCGCGGATATACGGCATGACCGTCTCGTAATGTTCCGGTGGAAACAACAGCGGCAGCCCACCATCCGCGATTTCCCCAACGGCGCGCAGCATATTCGGACTCATCGCGCCGAGATAAATGGGAATCCGGCGGCGCGGCGTGAAGCGCAAATACGCCTCATTCGTCCAGTGTAAGCATTGTCCGTCCAGCGCGGCGGGTTCGCCGGACAGCAGCGTATTGATCGCGCGGATGGCTTCGAGCGTCGCAGTCAACGGTTTGTCCTGCTCGATACCGATCCAGCCGAGAAAATCGCCCGCGCCCGCCGAAATGCCGAGATTGAAGCGTCCGCCGCAGTATTCATCCAGTGCGGCAGCGTGCATGGCGATTTCGGCGGGGTTCATGCTATACGGATTGACCACGCACGTCCCGATTTCGATTTTGGAGGTATGCGCAGCAATCGCGGTCAGGATCACAAATGCACCACGCATGAATAAATCGTGGCTGACCCAAAATTGATCGAATCCGGCAGACTCGGCGGCTTGCGCCAAGCGGATGTAGTCCGCGACGGGCAAATCGTTGTTGAAACGCAGGCTGAATTTCAATTTATGTCCAAGATCGGGCGTACCAGCGGCGCGCCCCTACGATCCCGCGCCGATCACGGCATCGACTTCGATTTCGAGCAGATGATCGGGGTTGACCAAGCGGCTGATCTCGACCATCGAGTTCACCGGACGCACCCCCGCGAAGAATTGGACATGCGCGTGTCCAATCTTCTGCCAATCATCAATGTTGACAACGAAAATCCGCGTGCGCACGACATCCGCCATGGTCGCGCCCGCCTCGTGCAGCGCGCGTTCAATCTTCTGCAAGATATACATCGCTTGTTCGTAAGGATCACCAACGCCAATCACATTTCCATGCTCATCGCTGGCAGTCGTACCCGATACGAACACCTGATTCCCGACCCGCACAGCACGCGAGTAACCGACAATGGCTTCCCACGGCGTGCCGGATGAAATATTTTGGCGCATCTCGCTTACTCCACGACAATGAGCGACTGATAGCCGTTCGTGAGCGGTTCGCCGCCGCCGGGACGTGCCACAACCACATCTTCGACACGCGCCGAAAAGCTGTTGTCCTGCATGATACTCGGCTCGATGGTGAACATCATCCCCTCTTGCAGCACGATATCGCTCCCTTTGGTCAAGAACGGCGGCTCATGCACATCCCAACCGATACCGTGTCCCAACCGATGACGGAACGCCGCACCGTAGCCCGCGTCCGCGATCACCCCACGCGCGACCGCATCCACTTGTTCACAGGTCGCTGCGCCCGCCTTGAGCGCGGCAATCCCCGCGCGCTGCGACGCCATGATCAGGTCATAGACGCGCTGTTGTTCTGCGCTCGGCGCGCCGAATGACACGGTGCGCCCATAGTCGTAGCACAGCCCGTCGTGGCTCGCGCCGAAATCGAACAAGACCGATGTGTTCGCCATGATCGGTCGTTTCCACGATTCAAGGCGTTTTCCGTGCAGCAGCGGATGATTCGGACCCGAATTGTAGAGCGATGTGGTGAAGGTCGCCCCAAGCGAACCGTGCCGCTTCATCTGATAGTCCACTTCCGCGATGATATCGAGTTCGGTCATGCCAATCTTGAGCTGCTTGAGTACTTCCGCGAAGGCTGCCTCTGTGATCGCACCTGCCACACGCATCGTCTCGATTTCTTCGGCGGACTTCACCACACGCAGTTGACGCAGAATCGCCGTCGCAGAGACAAAATGCGCGTCCGGGACAATGTGCTGCAAGTGGATCGCCGTTTCCGCCTCTGCCGTCTCGCCAATGGCGATGCGCGGATTGGCGGGCAGCCCGAAGCCGACCAGAATATCGCGCACGAGCGCCGAAGGATCGTCCCAATCGCCCAATACGCGCACTTCAATCTCCGCGTTCTCGCCCATTCCGCCGAACTCCGCCGACATGCGCGGCAGCGTCAGCACGGCGGGCTTGTTCGGCGCGATCCACACGCCCTCTAGCCATGCGCCGGGATGGATCGTGCGTCCGAAGTTAGGAATATCGCGTGGGACGCCCGTTAGATATTCGAGGTCGGAGGAAGTGGAGAAAAAGGCGACATCCGCATCGAGCAGCGATTGAAAGCGTCGCAGTCGTTCCAAATAAGCTGTCATGAGCATTGTCCTGAATTGTAATGTAGGCTGATGGACACAACCATAACGCGCCGCCGCACTCCACGCCAGAATCCAATCTAATCCATCATGCCAATCGCTTGACGATTACAGCGAACACGTTAAAATCTGTAATATTCACCACCCCACACCTTTTAATGACATTGGGAGTACAGGAACGATGAAACGACTGTTGTTGAGCGTCGCGCTCATCTTGGCGTTGTTGACCGTCGGCATCGCTGGCGCGCAGGACGAAGCCATTTTGGTCGTCGGACACGCCGAAGCCACCGATTCGCTCGATCCGGCGCACGGGTATACACAAACCACCAGTATCATCAACCAAGTCACCTACGATACGCTCGTCACCTTCCCCGATGCCGATGCCTCATCCATCGATCCGCGCTTGGCGACTGAGTGGTCAGTTTCGGATGATAGCTTGACCTACACCTTCATGCTGCGCGAAGGCGTCATGTTCGCCAACGGCGATGCGATGACCGCCGATGATGTTGTCTACTCATTCAATCGCTTGAAAAATGTGCAGGGAACGCCGTCATTCCTCGCTGCCGATATCGTGTCGGTCGAAGCGTCGGATGCCACTACAGTCGTGATCACGCTCGCCGTCGTCAATCCGGCGTTCTTGGCGAACCTGACCAGCAACGTTTTCGCTGTCACCAATGCCGATGAAGTCATGGCAAATGGCGGCACGGGTGAAACCGATGACACTGCCGAGTCCTATTTGAACAGCACATCGGCGGGTTCGGGTCCATATGTCCTCGAATCGTGGGACTTTCAAGTCGAAACCGTCCTCGTCCGCAACGAAAATTACTGGGGCGATGCGCCGTATTTCGACCGCATCATCATCACCAACATCCCCGAAGCCGCCACGCAAAAAGTCGCGCTGGAATCGGGCGAAATCGACATCGCACTCGATCTCACGTCGGATCAGATCGCGGACTTGGAAGGCAATTCCGATCTGACGATCTATCGCGGCGCGGGCAACATCGTTCACTTCCTGCTGATGAACGCGGATACCGAAATCGGCGGACCCATGTCCAACCCGACGGTGCAGCTTGCCGTCCGCTACGCGCTCGACTACGCCGGCTATGCCGCGCTGTGGGGCGGCGTCACGCCCGCATCGCCCATGGCGATTGGACAGGCGACCGCGCTGGGCGCGGATCAAGCGTTCGTCCGCGATCTAGTTCGCGCGCGCGAACTGTTGACCGAAGCGGGTTATCCCGATGGCTTCGAGGTGACACTCGACTACCCGATCTTCTCGTTTCAAGGCGTGAACATGGAGACCAACGCGCAGAAGATTCAAGCGGACTTGGCGGAAGTCGGCATCGTCGTCACACTCAATCCAGGCGAACTGCAAGTGTCGCTCGAACAATACCGCGCGGGCAATCAGGGATTCGCCTATTGGTTCTGGGGTCCCGACTTCCTCGATCCCATCGATGTGCTGTCGTTCGCACCGAATGGCAAAGTCGGCGGTGAGCGCACGCGCTGGACGAGCGAGAACGCTGATCCTGAACTGGTGGCGCTGGTCGAACGCGCCCAAACCGAAACGGATCCGGCTGGACGTGTCGAAGTCTTCACCGCGATCCAAGAGGCGCTGCAACAATCGGGACCCTTCGCGCCGTTCTTGCAACCCAATGTCCAAACAGCGTTCCGCGCTGACATTGGCGGCTACCTGTGGCATCCGCAGTGGCTGCTTGACCTGTCGCTGTTGAACCGCACAATGTAGTTTCGCATCCAATCACATCAATCGAGTGGGGCGTTCAAGCGAACGCCCCACTCGATCATGTTTTCGCGCATGGCACGTTATGTCACTACAATGACCCGCATGGAATACACCTATGTCCCTATCCATCTACGTGTTACGCCGTTTGATCGTGGCGCTGCCGCTGCTGCTGGGGATCACGCTGGTTTCGTTCCTGATTGCCAACGCCGTTCCCGCTGACCCGATCAACGCCAATCTGCCGCAAAGCCAACTGAATAATGCGGAATTGGTCGCCGCGTTCCGCGCCAAGTGGGGTTTGGACAAATCACCCGTCGAGCAGTACTTGACCTATCTCGGCAATCTACTGCAAGGCGATCTCGGCGTGTCGATCAAGACGCGCCAGCCCATCGCGGACGATATCGCGCGCTTCTTGCCCGCCACGATTGAACTGGCAACGGTTGCCACGTTTTTCGGCGTGTTGATTGGACTGGTGACAGGCATCGTCTCGGCAGTGTGGCACAATAAACCCATCGATTTCATCGCGCGCACGCTGAGCTTGATCGGCATCAGCTTTCCCGTGTTCGTGCTGGCGTTAATCGGGCTGACGATCTTTCATCTGGAACTCGGACTCGTGCCGGGACCCGGACGACTGAATGTGCGCATGAGCGATCCGCCGTTCGTAACTGGCTTCTTCACCATCGACAGCTTGATCGCCGGACGATGGGATACGTTTTGGAATGCGCTCTCCCATTTAATCTTGCCCGGCTTGGTGTTGGGCATCTACATGGCGGGGCTGATCAGCCGCGTTACGCGCTCGTCCCTGCTCGACATTCTCGGCATGGATTATCTGCGTACCGCGCGCGCGAAGGGGCTGCGCGAACGAGTTGTCGTTCTCAAGCACGCGCTGGCGAACGCTTGGATGCCGATTGTCACCGTAATCGGCTTGTCGTATGGCAATCTGCTCTCCGGCGCGGTACTCACCGAATCGATTTTTGCCTTTCCGGGCATCGGGCGCTATATGTTTCGCGCGTCTACCTCACAAGACTTCCCCGCGATCATGGGCGTCAGCCTGTTGATCGCGTTCATTTACTTGATCGTGAATCTGGTTGTCGATGTCCTCTACTACTTCATCGATCCGCGCATCCGCGCGAGCTAGGCGCAGCGCCTTCGCGGGTTTCGCGCGCCGCTTTCCGCTGGTCGTCATCGGCACAGTGGTCATCGCGTTTTGGGTGCTGGCGGCTGTGTTTGCGCCGCAAATCGCGCCCTATGCGCCGCTGGCACAAGACATCCCCAACCGTGTCCAGCCGCCGGGCGAGCTGCATCCGTGGGGGACAGACGAACTTGGACGCGATGTGTTCTCGCGCGTGATGTATGGGGGACGCATCACCATCCCCGCCGGAATTTTGGTGATCGTGATCGGCAGTGTGATCGGCATCACCGTTGGCGCGATTGCGGGTTATGCCGGTGGCGCTTGGGACGAGGCGCTCATGCGCGTGACCGAGTTGTTCATGGCGTTTCCGACGATCATCCTAGCGATGGCGGTCACAGCGGCGCTCGGACCCGACATGAAGAATGCCATCATCGCGCTCGTGGTCGTGTGGTGGCCCCCCTATGCGCGCTTGATGCGCGGACTGGTGCTGTCGATGAAGTCAAAAGAGTTCATCGAGTCAGCCCGCTGCATCGGCGCGCCCGGATCGTACATTCTGTGGCGCGTGATTTTGCCCAACTGCATCGCACCCGCCCTCGTCATGACGACGGTCGATATCGGCAACGCGATTTTGACGTTCGCAGGGCTAAGTTTTCTCGGCTTGGGCGCTGAACCAACGTCGCCCGAGTGGGGGCGCATGGTCTCGACGGGGATTGACCTATTCGATCAATGGTGGACGTGGCTGTTTCCGGGCTTGGCGATCTCCACATTGGTGATCGCGTTCAATTTCATCGGGGACGGCTTGCGCGATCTCAGCGATCCGCGTATGCGCCGCTAGTGCGAATCGCGCAGCACATGCAATTCAAAGACGAAAGCCGCCGCGAACAAGCCCGGTAGTGCGCTTTTCAACAGCGGCGTCCCCTGATACGGCACTTCGCGCGCGATGTGATAGCCCAATTGGCGCGCCCACCAGTGAAAATCAGCGCGCGTCCAATAACGCAGATGTTCGCCGGGCGTGACCACCCATTGCAGCGGAAACTTGCCGAACAACAGCCGCAGTCGATGTTGATGAAAACCCGTGTTCGGGATCGATACGATGAACCCTTTGCGGACGAACGGTTGCAAATCGCGCAGCATCGATTCTGGATCAGGCAGATGTTCGATGATTTCCGACAAGATGATGTAGTCGAACATCGCGTCACCGAACTGCTCACGCATATAGACAGCGACTGGCTTGTTGATGTCCGCCAGCCGCACATCCAAACCGTTGGCGCGGCAAAATTCAACGGCTTTTGGCGAGACATCCAGCCCGAATCCTTGGACGCCGCACTGATCGATGATGTAGCGGAGCAGCGCGCCATCCCCCACACCGAGATCAAGCACATGATCCCCCGCGGCGACCAATGACGCGAAGACTTTTGCCCGCTTCAAGCGCCACGGTGAGAGCATGCCTAAACCGGACGACGCTTTCTTATCCCAATAATCGTCATAATCGACGCGACCAACGGCAGCGGTGTCGGGATAGGCGAATAACCGTTTCACGCCACGCCAGCGGTTCGCTGCCCACATATACGCGGGCTTCAGCGGCGACTCGCGGATGAATGTTTTGAGCGCACACATCATCGTAAACGCATCAATTCTCGCCTAAGTAGACTTTCTTGACCATCTCGTTGCTCATCAGCGCAGCGGCGTTATCGGTCAACACGACCTCGCCCGTTTGCAGCACATAACCGCGATGCGCGACTTCCAACGCCATCAGCGCATTCTGCTCGACGAGTAGAATGGTCGTCTTATTCTCAACGTTAATGCGCTGGATGATCTCGAAAATCTGCTCGACCAGCACGGGTGCCAGCCCCATTGACGGCTCGTCCAGCAGCAAGACGGTCGGCGCACTCATCAGCGCCCGCCCAATCGCTAACATCTGCTGTTCGCCACCGCTGAGAGTCCCGCCCTTCTGCGTTACCCGTTCTCGTAAGCGTGGGAACAACGCGAATGCGCGTTCCATGCGTTCCGCGAACACCACACGGTCGTTGACGTTCCAACCGCCCATTTCCAAGTTCTCGCGGACGGTCAACTGCGGGAAAATCCGCCGACCTTCCGGCACATGCCCAATACCGAGCGCGGCGATTTCGTGCGGCTTCATCGCTGTAATCTCTTTACCATTCAATATGACTTTGCCGCGCCGCGCGCGCGTCATGCAGCTAATCGTGCGCAGGGTCGTGCTTTTGCCCGCGCCGTTCGCGCCGACCAGCGTCACGATCTCGCCCTGCTCGACCTTGAGATTAATGCCTTTCAGCGCGTGGATATGCCCGTAATACGTGTGCAAGCCTTCGAGTTCAAGCAGTGCCATGCGTGCCTTCTTTCGTCTCGACCGCGCGTCGTCCTAAATATGCCTCGATCACGCGCGTGTTGCTTCGTATCTCGGCGGGGCTGCCTTCGGCGATCTTCTGTCCGTAGTCCAGTACCGTGATGTGTTCGCTGATTTCCATGACGACGCGCATATCGTGTTCGATCAGCACGACGGTGATGCCCAATTCATCGCGCACGCGCCGGAACAACGCCGTCGCCGCATCGCTTTCGTTGGGGTTCATGCCCGCCGTCGGCTCATCGAGCAAAATCAACTTGGGCGAACTTGCCAATGCGCGCGCGATCTCGATACGCCGTTGATCGCCATAGGGCAGATTGCGGCTGATTTCGTCGCCGCGCCCGCCCAAGCCCACAAAGCGGAGCAGATCGCTGGCGCGTTCGCGGACAAACTGTTCTTGCTTGCGAAACGACGGCGTGCGGAACAGTGTCTTCCATAGGGACAATTCCAAGCGCGAATGCGTGCCGACCATCACGTTTTCGAGTACGGTCATGCCAGCGAACAAGCGGATCGTTTGGAACGTGCGCGCGACGCCCGCTTTGTTGACCTGATCGGGGCGCAAACCGAGCAGTGACTGCCCATCGAACGTGATTGCACCCTTGTCCGGCTTGTAGATGCCGGTCAGCAGATTGAACAGCGTCGTCTTACCCGCACCGTTGGGCCCGATGATCGAGCTGATGCTGCCATCTTCGATACCGACGCTGATATCGCGCACGGCGGCGATTCCACCGAACGATTTGACGAGATTTTGCACATTCAATAACATTTTTGGCTCCTTCAATCACCCGACGGCGCGCGAGTCGGCACGGCTTTGACCTCACCCGTAATCGGTGCAGTGGGATCGATCTTCTCCGCCAACAGTTCCATCTTTCGGCGTGGTTCGGGCAGCAGCCCCGCCGGACGGAAGATCATCATTAAGACAAGGATCAAGCCAAACACGAACGGCTGATACTTGCTTGGCTCCAACTGTGAAGGCCAGTCGCGGATGTGAAAATTGAGGATCGGGATCACGAAATCGATATTGCGCAGCGCGTTCAATTGCAGCGAGAGATTGGCGAGGATGTGCAAATCGAGCAGGGTGATCACCATCGCGCCCAAAATCACGCCGCGAATACCGCCCATGCCGCCGACAATGACCATCGCCAAGATCGTAATCGACTGGATCAAGACGAAGCTGCTTGGATCGATGAACGTTTGCTTCGCCGCATACAGCACGCCAATCGCGCCTGCGAACGATGCGCCCGTCGCAAACGCCAACAATTTCATGCGTACTAACGGCACGCCCATCGCAATCGCCGCCGTTTCATCCTCGCGGATCGCAGTCCACGCGCGCCCAATTGCAGAGTTTTCGAGCCGTCGCGCCACCAAAATAACGATGAACAACAGTCCAATGCTCAGAAAGTAGAACATCAACTGTCGTGCGACCGTATCAGGATTGTTGAGCGTGATTCCAAACGCGCCCGCCACCCCATTGGTGAAATCGACGGCGAAACCGGGCAGCGGCGGACGCCCAATGTTGTGTAACCCTTGTGCGCCGTTGGTCAGGTTGATCGGCTGGTCGGCGTTACGTGCCAAGATACGGATCATCTCGCCGAATCCGAGCGTGACAATCGCCAAATAGTCACCGCGCAAACGCAGCACGGGCAGACCGAGCAAAATCCCGACCAGCCCCGCCGCCCCAACCGCGAGCAGGATGAAGATGAAGAACGCCCAATCTGGCACGAGCCAACCGTTGATCTGGAAGATCGTCTCAGCCGGCGACGTGAACATCGCCCACAAGTACGCGCCAACAGCGAAGAACGCGATATAGCCGAGATCGAGCAAGCCCGCGAACCCAATCACGACGTTCAGCCCGAGCGCGAGTCCGGCAAAGATCGAGATTTGGATCGCCAATTCGAGATATGACGTGTTGAATACGCCGATCACGGGCAAGATCACAATGATCAAGCCGAGAATGATGCTCAGTTTCAGTCGTCCGGGCAGCGGCGACCCCAGCACGACAATCGGCGCGATCACCAACAGGGGGAACGCGCAGATGTTCGCCAATGGGTACCACAAACTCCCGCGATTCAGCGTCACAACCAATCCAATCGACAGGATCACGTAGCCCACGACAATCGCGCCCGCGATGGCAGGTCGCGCCAACCATGCTTTGAAGGTCGCCCATGCGCCCGTTTGCGGCGCAGCCGTTTGAGTCGTCATGATTAAACCTTCTCATCCACACGCTCACCTAAAAGCCCGCTGGGGCGGAAGATCAGGATCAAGATCAATACGGAGAACGCGAACACATCGGTATAACGCTGTCCCAACGCCGGGAAGTAAACCAACACGCCATTGAGGAACGACTCGATCAGTCCCAACGTCAGCCCGCCCAACAGCGCGCCCGTAACATTGCCGATCCCACCCAAGACCGCGGCTGTGAACGCTTTCAAGCCGGGAATGAAACCAATGTAAGGCGTCACCGTGCCAACGTTCAAGCCATAGAGTGCGCCCGCTGCCCCGCCGAACGCCCCACCGATGAAAAACGTCAGCGAGATCATGCGGTTGACATTCACACCCATCAAGCCCGCGGTCGCCTGATCTTGCGCCACCGCGCGAATGCCGCGTCCCAATTTCGTGCCATTGACGAAGAAATTGAGCGCCAACAGCATCAAGACGGCGCTGATCACAATGATGATCGAGGTGATCCGCACGTTGACGACGTTGGCGACGCGCTGAACCTCACGCAATGCCTGTCCAGCGACGAGCGTTTCGGTTGGACGTTCGGTTTCCGGCACAGTGCCATCAGCGGGAATTTCCGTTCCCGCGAGGACGACGCCGATCTGATTGGCGCGCATGTCGTTGCCGCCGAGCGTCAAGCCGCCGAGATAAAATTGATCGAACAGCACTTCATCGACGTAGAAGGAGTCATATTCGACGCCATCTGCCGTAATCGTCTCGTAAACCGTACCACCGATGTTTGTCCCGCCAACTGCCGCGCCGTTGATTACGATATTGATGGGTGTCGTCAGCCAGCTCGTTTCTTCACCGTTGATCGGATACGTCAAATTGAAATCGTTGCGCGTGATCGCCATTAACGCGCGCGTACCATCGATCAACACGAACGACACGCCAATCGCGGTGATCAACGGCACGAGACGGGGTGCGCCACGCAGAGGACGATAGGCGACGCGCTCCACAATCACTGCTAACGTCCCGCTGACGAGCATCCCCGAAACGACGATCACGAGGATCAACAAGACCGGATTCCACGCGCCCAATGATGTCGCAGCAGCAATGCGCGTCATGACCTCGAAGCCAACGACCGATCCGACCATGAAAATTTCGCTGTGAGCGAAATTGATAAATTTAAGTACCCCATAGACCAGCGTATAACCGAGCGCAATCATCGAATAGACGAAACCAATGCTGATCCCGCTGATGATCATGCCGGGCAGTTGCTTTGAGATTTGATCCGCGAGGATGATGCCTTCACGCGGTACGGGGACGAAAAACGCCAATATATATGCCAGCACCGTCAGCAAGATCGACGCGCCAGCGATGAAAACGATCATCTGTCCAATCGGAAACAAGATGAAGCGATAGAACCAACTGCGGCGCAGCCCACCTAAAAATGAGGGCGACACCGCGCCAGGGGCAGCGCCGGGCGTCGTTAACGTATTGGAACTCATAGATTCCGTCGATGCCTTTCCAAGAATGAAACAAGGGCAACTGATACAACAAATCGTAGGGGCGTTCACTTGAACGCCCCCACTTCGTACAGACACGACAGGCGTTCGACGGAACGCCCTATATCGTTACGCGCCCGCTTCCATCGCTGCCAGCAGTGGCGACGGCAGACCAAGCGTAGACAGCACTTCGTTGTTGCTCCATTCCAGCGGATCGGCGGAGGCAACTTCGATCACGTAGTACAGACCGACTTCGGGATCGCCGTTGTCGTCAAACGTGTAGGTGGCGGTGATGCCATCGAATTCTTCCGTCGCGCGTACCGCTTCGGCAACTGCCGCACGGGTCGGCATTTCGCCAGCGGCTTCTACCGCTGCTTCGATGCCCGCCAACAGGATCGCCGTCGAGTCATATGACTGCGCCGCAAATGGCTGCGGTGCCTCGTCGAACATGGCGGTGTAATCTTCGATGAACTGTGCTGCATCTGGGTAAACTGTCGCCGGAGCCGCGACCGACGTGTAATACGTGCCAACGCCCGCATCGCCCGCCAGTTCTGCAAATTCCGACGAGTCGAAGCCGTCGCCACCGAGGAAGAAGCCCTCATAGCCCGCATCGCGCGCTTGGCGAATGAAAATACCCGTCTGGCTGTAGATGCCGCCGAACAGGATCAGCTCTGGCTCTTGCGCGAGAATCGGTTGCAGAATGCCTTCGAAATTGGCGGCTTCTTCCGTGCCCTCAAAACCCTGAATGGTCAAGCCTAGAGCTTCGGCTTCTTGACGGAAGAATTCGGCGTAGCCCTGTCCGTAAGCGGTGGTATCGTGCAGAATGTAGACCGTCTGCACGCCCAATTCTTCGCTGGCGAAGCGCGCTGCCGTGGGTCCTTGGAGGTCGTCACGACCGCAGATGCGATTGACCGTCGGATAAGCGCGATCCGTTACGAGCGGGTTGGTGTTCGCGGGCGAGACCATCACCAAATCGTTGTCGTTGTAGACTTCCGACGACGGGATGGCGACGCCGCTGTTCAAATGACCGATCACGCCGAGAATCGCGGGATCATTGACGATCAACTGAGCGTTCGAGACGCCGATATCCGCCGTCGCTTGGTCATCATACGGCACATATTCGATGCTGTAGCCCATTTCCGTGAGCGGACCCGACAACTGCTCAATCGCCAACTCGACGGCATTGCGCATACTGATGCCCAACACCGACTGGGGACCCGACAGCGGCGTTTGCGACGCGATCTTGATCACCATCGAATCTTGTGCGCCCGCCACGCCAGCGGTCAACGCAACAGCCAAGACCGCAAACAATAGAATGAAACGAACTTTACGCATTCAAAAACCCTTTCACTACAATCTGCCAATCCGAATACAACCATACCGGGTTATGTTCATTCTTCGTCGGCGGAACTTGATAGGATTTCCGCCGCGTTTATGACCAAACTTCACAACCCTTTCATGTAATTATAACGTCCGCACCCGAAACAAGGCAATATTTGGATATTGCATCCAGCAAGAATTGGCGTATTTTTGTGGCAAGTCGTTGCTTCTTTAATCATTTCTCACAAAGGCGGTCAATGTCATTAGCGATGCGCGGCGCAATCTACGGCTTGGGCGCGGCAGCGATTTGGGGCGGCATGTACGTCGTTTCCGATATCGTTCTGCGAACCATTCCCCCTTTCACCTTACTCACGATCCGCCTATCGATGGCGGTCGCCATTCTCGGCACAATCCTGCGTCGGCAAGCGAACAACGCGCCCCTCACGCGGCGCGATCTGCTGCGTTTGCTTGGCGTCGGCGTGATCGGGTTCGGCATCAGCGTTGGCGCTCAGTTCGTCGGCACGGATAAATCGACGGCGGTCAATGGCGCGCTGATCACCAGCGCGTCGCCCGCGTTCATTCTGCTGTTCGCGGCGCTGATCTTGCGCGAACGGCTGACGCCGCTGCGGATCGCGGCGGTCACACTGGCGAGCATTGGCGTCGTCGTGATCATCGACCCCGCCAATGCTGATTTTTCATCGCAAACGTTCTTCGGGGATATGGCGCTCGCCGTCGCTGCGCTCACGTGGGGGCTGTATTCCGTCCTCGTGCGCAAGGTCAGCACGGCGCATGATACGCTCGTGGTCAGCGTCTACGCGCTGATCGGCGGACTGTTCCTGACCGTGCCAGCGGCGGCGCTCGAACTCCAAGATCGTCCCATCGGACAGATCGACGGCGGGACGATTTTGGGTGTGCTGTATCTGGGCGTCGTCTCGACGGCAGCGGCGATGTGGATGTGGAATCGCGCGTTCGCGCTGGTCAATGCGTCTGTGGCGTCGCTGTTCTTCTTCGCACAACCGCTCGTCGGGACGCTGCTCGGCGTGATTCTGCTCGGACAAGCGATGACCGCCGGATTATGGATCGGCAGCGCGTGCATTGTCGCGGGCGTGCTGGTGTCGATGATTCGGACGCGCGAAAAAACATCATCGACAGAAGCACAGCGCGTTTCGTGATGCTGTGCCTCTGTCGATAGCGGTCAATACGCTTGAAAAAAGCAATATTCACCGCAGCGGACGCAGAGCAACGCAGAGAAAAGAAAGAAGATCATATTTTTCACCTCTGTCTCCTCTGTATTCGCTGCGGTGAAAATCTTTTCTCGTTTATATATCCAGGGTTACTTGAGCGGTAAACATCAGTCCTTTTTCATCGCCATACGCGGCGACAACCAAAATGGCGGCAAATACGCGGGCAAGTTCGAGAACGGCAAGACTTCTGGTTTCAGCCGGATTCCGAGCGCATCTTGCATGAAAGCGCGCCGTTTTTGGATGCGCGCCCATGCTTCGGGGTAGCCTTGTTCAAAGGCAGCACGCAAATCGGCATCCGCCAATGCGATTCCGTCCTCGATGTTGCTGGTGAAATAATCTGTCCCCGTCGCGGGAATCACGTCAACTTGAATTGCCATGCCGGAACGCAGCGTCTCGGTCGATCCAGCGTAGATCGGGGAACTCATCCACTCATCAATGTGGATCAAGTGTCCCGGATTCAGCGTGACGCCAAAGAACGGATCGTCCAGATGTCGCTGAATGATCGCGTGCAAAGCGCCGCCCGCCACGCCGATGCCAATGTGTTCATACCAGTCTGCAACCGCCGCGAAGTACGGCGCGATCAACTTTTCGACATAATCGCGGATGGTTGCGGGCAGTTCCGCCGCCGCTTCGACCAAAAATCCGCCGCGCGCCGTGTTCGCGCCCCACAGCGCCAAATTGGCGAAGATCGGTTCGCCGCGCGCAATTTTTCGCAGCGACGCGCTCGACAAGCCGAAACGGGTCTTATCGCCGCTGTTCATAACGATGTGCGCGGAAAGTTCCAAGCCGTTCAGGCGCATCAATTGGATCACTTCAAATTCCGTCATGCCCGGCTGCACGCCAAAAATCACATCGCGCACGCTCTGCGAACTGTAGGTCGCCATGAACTCGAAGCGCGCCAACTGCTCGACCTCGTTGACCGCGCGCAAGCCGTCTGAGGGGTGCATGAACAGCGCCGACGCATTGACCGCCGTCATACCCAATGTGCGCAGCGTATCGACAAGATACGCGGGCGCTTCGATCCACGTTTCCGGCGCGTCCGCTTCGATGGCAGTGTAATACTTCCAGCCCGCGACGCCGATGCGCATTCCGGCGCGCAAGCCCGCATCTGCCAAGATTACGGCGAGTGGTTGGCTCGACTCGCGCGGCTGGCTGACGAGGCTCAGCGGTTGATACAACACACGATCAATCGGGACAGGACAAATATAGGAATATGCCATACCCTCGTTCCCTACCATCAACGTCGGCGTCCGACCCGGAACGAGGATGAACAAGGCTTCTTCAAAACGCGGATCATAAGCGGTCAAATACGCCATGTTCGCGCTGTGTTCGCGGTCGCCGTAGACGATCAGCGCGTCGAGACCGGCATGAGCAGCCCGTTCGCGCGCAGCGTGGATGCGCCGCGTATAGACGTCAGCCGGGATCGTCGGCTCGACCGTCGGCAGACCAAAATCGGGTAAAGCAATTTCTGAAAGCGTCACAGTTGTCATATCGTCCTCTCTATTCAAAATGTCGGCTCGCGCCACACAATATGGTATAACTCAATTTGAGTGAGTCGTTCAGTCTTTATAGGATCAAGAATGCGTTTACGCGGAAAAATTGCCTTAGTTACGGGCGCGGCGCGCGGCATCGGACGCGGCATCGCCCTCAAGTTCGCCGCCGAGGGCGCACAGGTCGGCGTCATCGATCTCGCGCACATCCAACCAGAAACCGTCGTTGAGGAAATCGAGGCGGCAGGGGGGCAAGCCGTCGCCCTACCGTGCGATGTTACCGACGCGCGCCAAGTCGATGAAGCGGTCGCCAAGCTCGGACTGCGCTTCGGCGTTTGTGATGTGCTGGTCAACAATGCCGCCGTCATGCCCTCTGGACGCTTGCACGAAACCAGTCCAGCCGATTTTGATCGCTGCCTCGCGGTCAACCTGAAGGGGACATATTTGGTCAGCCGCGCGGTCATTCCCGGCATGTTGAAGTTGGGACGCGGGAGCATCATCCACATGTCGAGCGTGACGGGGATGCTGGGCTTGCCGGGTATCGCTGCGTATTCTGCCACGAAGGGCGCGCTGATCGCCCTCGCCCGCGCTATGTCCACCGATTACGCGCGTGACGGGATTCGCGTGAACGCCGTTGCGCCCGGCACCATCGACTCGCCAATGCTGCACAATTTCGTCGCGGCGCAGTCCGATCCGACGCGCATCCGCCAAGAATTCGATATGATGCACCCCATTGGGCGCGTCGGTACGATTGAAGAAGTTGCCAACGTCTTTGTCTTTCTCGCCTCCGACGATTCGAGCTTTGTCACAGGCGCGAACTATACGGTCGATGGTGGCTTGAGCGTCAAAGGCGAACAGCCTCAAGATTAAGATGCAAAGGATTTATTACATGGAAATTGCACCCGGCATTCATCGGATCAAAGCGACATTCGGCGCGAATCGGATGGTCTACGTGCATCTGCTAATCGGATCACACGCCTCCATGCTGATCGATACGGGCTGTGCGGGCAACCCTGACGCCGATATCGTGCCGTATATGCACAGCATCGGCTTCGATCCCGCAACCTTGAACTATATCTTGATCAGCCATTCGGACGTGGATCATCAGGGCGGGAACGCGCCGATGAAACGCCATGCGCCGAACGCGATTTTGCTGTGTCACAATTTGGATCGCACTTGGATCGAAGATACGGAAGCATTGATTCTCGGACGCTATGCGCAGTTCGAGCAGGATCACGATATCGGCTATGGTGACGCGGGCAAAGCGGACATCCGCGCCGACTGCCTGAGCGCACCCATCGATCTGACGCTGGAAGGCGGCGAACGCTTTTATCTGAGTCCCGATTGGTACATCGAAGTCATTCACGCGCCCGGTCACAGTTTTGGGCATCTGGTCGTCTACGATCCACGCAGCAAGACGTTGATTTCGGGCGAAGCGGCGATTTGGACGGCGATCCTCGCGGACGATTGGACGCCCACCATGCCGCCAACCTACTGTCAAGTCGATACCTATCTGGCGACGATTGCGCGCCTTGCAGCGATGGACATTGAAATCATGTCCCCTGCCCATTGGCGCGTGCAGCGCGGCGCGGGCGACGTCGGCGCGTTCTTGCGCGAGAGCCGCGATTTCTGCGTCCTCATCGAACACAAGCTGATGAATTTGGCGCACGCGGGCGCGGCGTTCACGTTGCGCGATGCGATTGAACGCATTAGCCCCGCTGTGGCGACATGGACACCGCCTGTCCATCAAGATTTCAGCTATGGGATGCTCGGCAACCTCGTTAGCTTGACCGGGCGCGGTCTGCTCACGACTGAACGAAATGAACGCGGCTTGGTCACATGGAGTTTGCCGATATGATTTTGATTCGATACTTCGATCCCGACAGCGGCGCGCAGTTGGGGTTGATTGACGGCGAGACGATCTACAATATCAGCGACCGCTTCTCCACATTGGGCGGCTGGTTGCGTTACAGCATTGGCGCGACGGCGAGTTTGTTGGACGAGATGCGCGGATTGATTGCGCAGAGTGCGAATACACTGCCCGTCGCGTCGCTAAAGAGCGATCTCGATCCGAATCACCCTCATTGGCTGCCCCCCATCGACGAGCAAGATGTATGGGCGGCAGGCGTGACGTATGAGCGCAGCCGCAACGCACGCCAAGAAGAATCCATCGACGGCGGCGATGTCTATGCGCGCGTCTACGGTGCAGAACGTCCAGAATTATTCTTCAAGGCGCGCGGGCGCGATGTGGTCGGCATGTTCGACCGGGTGGGGATTCGGCGCGATGCGTCGTGGTCAGTCCCCGAACCAGAGTTGGCACTCGTCATCAATCCGGCGCTAGAAATCGTCGGCTTCACGGTCGGCAACGACATGAGCAGCCGCGATATCGAGGGCGCGAACCCGCTGTACCTGCCGCAAGCGAAAATGTATACCGCATCGTGCGCGTTAGGACCCGGCATCTTGATTCAGCCGTCAGAGTCGTGGCTCGACACAACCATTCACATCACCATTACGCGCGGCGGGCAACCCGTGTTCGCGGGTGAAGTGTCCACAGCGCGGATTGTGCGCACGCCGCGCGATCTGGTCGAGCATCTTGGGCGCGCGCTGTCGTTTCCGCATGGCACAATCTTGCTCACAGGAACGGGCATCGTCCCGCCAAACGAGTTCACGCTGGCAGCAGAAGATGAAATCAGCATCCATATCGAAGGAATCGGCACCTTGCACAACACGGTCAAAATCGTATGAATATCACCGCCATCGAATCGTTCACTTGGACAGAATATTCCCGCCTGATGATCGTCCGCGTCCACACTGACTCAGGCATCGTCGGCATTGGCGAGACGGTCGATAAAATTCCCGGTTCGCGCGGCGCGCTGCATGGCACGATTGCGCCGCTCGTCTTGGGACAGAACGCGCTCGATATCGAGGGGCTGTGGCACTTCGTGATGGACAATATCCTCTATCACGGCTACGGCGGCGCAGAAACGCGCGCGCTGTCCGCGCTCGAAATCGCGCTGTGGGATATTCTCGGCAAGTCGCTCAACACGCCGCTCTACCAATTACTCGGCGGGCGCGTCCGTGAGCGCATACCTGCATACAATACGTGCATTGGGTTTGGAGACTATCCCGATTACGCCGCATGGCACACCGACGCGGGTGCGCTGGCGAAAAGCCTGCTGGCGGATGGCATCAAGGCGATGAAAATTTGGCCCTTCGACAAATACAGCACGGCAACGCTCGGACAATACATTACGCTCGACCAAATCGAGGACGGCTTGACACCGATCCGCCAAATCCGCGATGCCGTCGGGAATGCGATGGAGATTGGCATCGAATGTCATTTCCGCTGGAATCGCGCCAGCATTGAGCGGATCGCGCGGGCGCTTGAGCCGTATAACATCCTGTTCATCGAAGATGTGATGCACGCGGTTTACGCCGACGAGATCAAGGCGTTCGCGCAGCGCACGAGTATTCCCGTCGTCGGCTCGGAACTGCTGCTGACACGCTGGCAGTTGCGCGAATGGATGGAAAAGCACGTCGCGCAAATCCTCATGACCGATCCGGTCTGGAATGGCGGCATCAGCGAGACGCGCAAGATTGCCAACATGGCAGAGGCATTCGGCTTACCCATCGTGCTGCACAACGTCGCGGGTCCCGTCTGCCATGCCGTGTGTATGCACTTGGCGGCGCATCTGCCAAATATCTTCTTCGTCGAAAGCTGCCGCGCCTTCTACCGAACCTATTTCCCGATCCTGTCGAACTTCGCCCCGACACCGACAGACGGTACTTTCGGTATTCCCGACGGCGTGGGACTCGGTATTGAACTCAACCCCGCCGCCTTGCAGCGCGCCGACGTGACGCGCATGGTCAGCGAAGGCAGCGGACTCGCGGTCGGCAAGCGCGCAATGGGCGATCATTGGGCAGATGAGAAGATTCGTTGAGAGCGCCTGTATGAACAATCGGTTTGGCAATCACTTCGCGTCGTTGGTCGATGAAATCTCGACGCGCTATAAAATCGGCAAGCGTTTTGCAGCGGCATATCTCAAACGCTGGGAAGACCCCTATTCGCTGCCGAACGGCACCCAACTGCATCGATTGAAAGATATCCATGCGCTGCCAGAACCATTCCCAATGTGGTTTGACTATGCGATGACTGCCAATCAACGCGGCGCGGCAATGGCGGATATGCTGCTGCCGCACGCCGCCAAGAACGCCCGTCGCTATCTCGATGTCGGCTGTGGACTGGGCGGCTTTCTGGTCGCCTTCGCACAGCGCCGCTTCGACGTGCGCGGCTTCGATCTCGACAATGAGCGCGTTCAACTCGCCCGCTTGAATCTCCAAGATTTCGGCGCATCAAGCGAAAATGCCGTTTATGGCGACTTATTGGATGATGCGTTTGTCGCCGGACTCGGACGCTTCGATATCATCACGATGATCGATGTCATTGAACACGTCTTGAATGTGCCAAAGGCGCTCGAAACGCTCTTGACATTGCTGAACCCTGGCGGCATTTTGCTCATGGAAATTCCGAATCCGTTTAGCTTGTCCGCCATAGCCCAAGATGGACATTTCAATTTATTTGGTATCACGCTACTCAACCGCCCCGACGCCATGAGCTATCATCGCCTCTACTTCGATTTCGCCTACGATGTTGGCGATTATTATCCGCTTGACTTCTATCAGCAGTGGTTTCAAACACATGGCTGTACGAGCCAACTGCTGTTTTCAGGGAAGCGTCCGCTGCCGCCTGAAAGCGCGCTCCAGCCCGCGATTCAATCGATGCTCACACAGTGGGGCGCGTATCTGTCCGAACATGCTGCCAAGCTGCCCGCAGACTTGAATCAACGACTGATGGAAAACGTTCATGGTTATTTCGACGGGATGCTGCGCGAGCGCGCCGCTTTGACGAACAACACCACGATGTGGAACGCCTTCGCCCAGAAATATTTACTCGATTTTGGCGTCCTCCTCGTTCGACGTACATAGATGAACGGGTTGAAGCGTCGCCTAGGCGCTGCACGGATGAGATGAAACCATCGTTGAAAAGGGAAAATAATGGCTGTCGAATTTGGCTTTAATATTCCGATTGAACCGATCCCCGAACCCGCCGATCAACTGCTCGAACGACTCGATGCGCTGCTGCCCACACTGCCACCGTCGTTCAAAAGTCTGTGGGCGACGGATCATCTATTTTGGGGCGATACCCCAGTGCATGAGGCGTGGACGCTGATCAGTTATGCCGCATCGCGCTATCCTACGATGCAGGTTGGGACGATGGTTACGGGTCAGAACTACCGCAATCCGGCGCTGCTTGCGAAAATGGCGACGACGATTCAAAGTTTGTCGCGTGGACGGCTGATTCTCGGCATCGGCGCGGGCTGGAAAGAGGACGAGTATCGCGGCTATGGCTATGCCTTCCCCACGCCGGGGGAACGAGTCGCGCAGTTGGAAGAAGCGCTGGAAATCATTACGCGCCTATGGAAAACCGACGGCAGCGTTTCGTATCAAGGCGCGCACTATCATGTCAGCGATGCGTATCTCGTGCCGAAGCCGAACCCGATTCCGCCGATTGTTGTGGGCGGCGGCGGCAAAAAAACCATGCGCATCGCGGCGAAGTTCGCGGATTGGTGGAACATCTCTGACGCAGCGATTGACCGCTATACCGAGTGCGTGAACACGCTAAAGGCACACTGCGTCGATGTGGGGCGCGATCCAGACAGCATCCGCTTGACGTGGTTCGGGCGCGTATCGGTCGGCGCGTCGATGGATGAAGCGGTCGCGCGCAGCGGCGGCAAGTGGACGCCCAACAATGCCTTCGTCGGATCGCCCGCGCAAGTCGTGGAACAGATGAAACCATTTGTCGATCTGGGCGTCGATTATTTCATGATCGATATTTTGGACGTGGGCGACCCTGCCGTCCTAGCGATGGCTCATGACGGCGTGTTCAATCGGCTTGCGTAGTGGCGACCCGCCGGGTCGCGCACAATGCTTCGTGTGGGGAGTGGTGAAGGTCATGGACAAGCAAAATCGCGAAGGTGGGCGGGATAGCGCGGAAAACGGCGACGGTCGCGTTGACGGCGATTCTAGGCAAAGACGAACAGCTCGATAGCCACGCGCAAGGCAGCGAGGGTGCGCGAAAAGCAGCGGGAGCGGCGTGCCAAGCGTGCCAGATAGTGGCGCAGTTCGGCATTGACCCCCTCGACCCGATAGGTTTCGCTTTTGTCGGGCATCGCCGTGTACATACCGTGCGCATAGACGACGTTGCGGTAGCTCCACAAGCGCCTGCATGACGCGCTCATCGCGTGCCTTGCCCAACTGCCAAGCAAGAATACACCAACTGCTGCGTTCAACCAACGTCGTCAGCTAGAGAACGTTTTTTTCGACCCGACGAAGGTGTGCAGTTCGTCCGGCACGGGCGGCGGCAAGCGCGCGACGTGAGCGCGCACCCAGTGCATAACTGTCACATGATCCACACCCAACTGGCGTCCAACCTGTCGGTAGTTGCTGCCATCCACGTACAGTTGTACTGCTTGGTGGCGCAACGCCTCTGGATAGCCTGGTTCCTTCGGCTGCGGACTGTAGCGACGCTGACACACGCCACAGCGGTAGCGTTGGCTGCCCGCGCCTGTGCGTCCCGCTTTCATCTGGTGGTCTTGTGCTTGGCAATACGGACAGGGAATCATTTGTCAAGTATATCCTATCCATATCATTCACCACACTCGGATTGCGGCTGATTTGTGGTTACAACCAAAAGGGGCGTCCCAACCGGAACGCCCACCTCAATCTCAAATTACTGATATTCCGCCAGCAGTCCGTCGATCTGTTCCTGCGCCGTCGTCAGCGCCGCCGCTGCATCCGTCTCTGCGCCGCTCAAAATACCGCCGAGCGTGCTGTTGATGATGCCCTGAACGTCAATCGTGCGGTACGACGAAAATTCCTTCTGTGCGAACGCCAATTGATCGCGCGCGACGCTGTACTGTGGGCGCTCCGCCACCAGCGACGCCAGCGGTTCGAGTTCCCACGCGCTCTGACGCGCTGCGACGTAGCCCGTTGCCGCGCCCCAGTCCGCCTGAATCTCTGGTGACGACAAAAACTCGACCCACGCCCACGCCGCCGCTTGTTCTTCGGGCGTGCTGTTGGCGAACAGATACAGGTTGCCGCCACCCGTCGGCGCGCCGTAACCCGTGCCATCTTCGCCCGCCGTGCCGGACGGCAGGAACGCCACACCGACATCGAATGGCGCTTCGTTCAGGATGCGCGTCAGGCTGCCCGTCGTGTGGAACAGCATCGATGCTTGTCCGCTGGTGAAAATCGTCGGACCATCGCCCCACGAGAGCGCGCCCGTTGGCTCTACGCCGTATTCGCCGCCCAAACTGTTGATGAAGTCCAACGCGGACTCGGTTTGCGGTGTATTCAAGAACACTTCCGACGGGCTTTCGTTGACGAAGTGCTGTCCGTCCGCGATGATGAACGCCGAGAACAACCAAATCGGGAAGCCTTCCGTCGGCAGCCACACGCCCCAACGTTCGCCATCGGGCAGCGTCAACGCTTGGGCATATTCGACCAATTCTTCGCGGTTGCGCGGCGGTTGTTCGGGGTCAAGCCCGACTTGCGCGAATTGTTCCTTGTTGTAGTACAGCACGGGCGTCGAACGCTGATACGGTACTGACCACAGCACGCCGTTCTCGTCGTAGCTGTTGAGCAGGAACGCCGGATAGAAGTCCTCGACATACGCCGTGCCATCGTCGGTCGCGTCGATGAAGTCTTGTGCCGCGAGGATCGTGCCGTCCTCGATGAAGCTGAACAAATCCGTCGCCAGCATGACCGCCACATCGGGACCCGCGCCGCCGCCCGCCAATTCCGTCTGGATCGCGGTGCGCGTGTCGGTATAGCTGCCCGTGTACACGACGTTGATATCGATGCCGAGGTTGGCGGCTTCAAACGTCTCGGCGTAGCGGTTGAACACATCTTCGATGCTCGCGCCCAACGCGGGGTTGGAGACGGTCGCGCTGGCAGTCGGGAAGTAGAAATCAATCGTGATCGGTTCTTGCGCCGCCAGCGGAGCGACCGCCAGTACGAACAGCGACAAGAACGCAACGATACTGAGTTTACGCATACAGAATACTCCCTATAAAACAATCGACATCAAACGTACACGCTCTTTGTAATGCCGACGATTGATGCGCTGATGAAATCGATGTTAAATCTTTGTAACATCGGATGGATAAGAACCTGCTTAAGATGCGCGCGGCGTGGGCGATTTTGGCGCATAATGAAGATAGTGAAAAAATGGACAAAGTAGTTCGTGGGGTTTGCGCGATGAGCGACGCTTACGATTATGATGTGATCATTGTTGGCGGGCGTCCAGCGGGATCGACGCTCGCGGCGCGCTTGGGGATGGCGGGCGTGCGCGTGCTGCTGTTGGAGCGCGCGCAAATGCCCGTGCTGCCGGGCGCGTCGTGTCCGATCATCTACGCTTCGACCATGCGCATGTTGGACGAAATCGGCGCGGATGAAGCCCAATACGCGCGCGCGACGCCGAAAATTCATCAGATGATCAATGCGGGCGCGCTGATGAAGGGCGCGGTCACAATTCCAATGGTCGAAGGACGCGATTACGCTTATGCCATTGATCGCGCACGCTTCGATTTCGCGCTGTGGGAGAACGCGCTGCGTTTCCCGACGGTGACGGGACGAATCGGCTTCTCGGTCACGGATTTGCTTTGGGAAGATGAGCGGGTGGTCGGTGTGATCGGCGGCGCGGCAGGACAGCCGCGTGAGGCGATCCGTGCGCGCGCCGTGATCGGGGCGGACGGACGTTACAGCGTCGTGGCACGCAAGGCGGGCGCGGCGGAGCGCGATGAACACGTCGAAAATCCGACCAGCATCTATTACGCTTACTGGAAAAATGTTCCGCCTTACCGGGATGTCGATACTGGACATGAACCCGGCGCATCGGCGGTGGCGTGGGGCGACGGGACGGGTTTCGGTTTCTTGATGATGGACAGCGCGGATGATACGGTGGTGGTCGCCATCGAAGGACAATCCGCGCTCATCAATCCACCGGCGGGCAAAGTGGATGAATGGTACACCGACTTTTTGCGCCGTTACCCGATTATCTGGGAGCGGGTGAAGGCTGCCGAACGCATCACCGACGTGCGCGGTATGAAACAGATTGGCAACCTGTATCGGCAGCCCGGCGGAAGTGGCTGGGCGTTGGTGGGTGATGCGTATCATCAAAAAGACCCCATCGACGGACAGGGTATTTACGACGCCGTGTTCACAGCCAAAGTGTTGGCGTCGTCGCTGATCGATTATGTTGCAGGGCGAATGACGTGGGACGCCGCGCTGACCCAGTATGATGATGCGGCGCGTGCCGAGACATATGCCATGTATAAATCGACGCTGGCGCGCATCCAAAACAGTTTGTATGCGTCGTCGCCAGAGTGGATCACACGGATCGCTACGGGGACGATTGGGCGCTGGTTATTCGAGGATCGGTTGCTGCTGGAGCAGATGGGCTTGATGCTGACGCGGCAGATCGCGCCGAATGAGGTCATATCCGCGCCGTTGATCGTGGGCGCACTGATGCGGGGCCCACTGCGCGATCTGAGCAAATTCTTGGAGCGCCGAATCGCAGAGTAAGGAGTAACCGGCTTGACTTGGTATGTTAAAATCGCTGCGGAAAACAAAAACGCCCTCGTGAGAGGGCGTCCGTGACGAAGTGGAGCGTTCGATTAGAGCGTGTCTGCAAACTCGATTTTTGCTTGTTTTGTTCGACCTCAACCCCGCTCCTTATCGGAGAGGGGTTGGGGTTTCAGAGTTTGCAGACAGACCCTAGCTCTGGATGACGGTCAGGGCGCTTGCTTGCTTGCCCTTCTTGCCTTCGGTGATATCGAATTCCACTTTGTCGCCTTCGTTCAGCGTGCGGAAGCCGCCGCCGCGAATTTCCGAGTAGTGGATGAAGAGGTCGGGACCGCTTTCGGGGGTAACGAAACCGTAACCCTTATCGCCGTTGAACCATTTGACCGTACCGCGAGAACGTTCTGTCATGAGAAAAACTCCTGAGTTGAATTTGGTTTTGCTACAGCCTTAGGACACACGCATCCCAAACCGTTCAAGGGGATTTCGGTGACACAACGGAGAAAGTACGTCGCAAGGTGGGACGATGAAACTGGCAGTTGCATTGCGATTTATTCTACTCACTTGGCTTCATTTGGCGCTCAACCACCGCGCCGATGTGGGTTAGACAACATGTCTAAGAAAACCACACTGCAAGAACATCATACGTCGCTGTTCAAAAAAAGTCAAGTCGGAATTTTTAGAATGGGGCGAGGGTTGCTCGCCCCATAGGTCGTTACGACATTTCGAGCATTCGCTCTTTCGCCTTCTGGCTTTTCAGGCGAAGTTCGTTGTCGAGAATCTTCTTGCGCGCGCGCAAGCTCAGTGGGGTCACTTCCAGCAGTTCATCTTCCGCGATGAATTCGATCCACTCATCCAGTGACAAATTGCGGATCGACTTCATGCGTTCATCGTCAGCATAGTTCTTCGTGCGGACGGCGCTCAGATGCTTGCTCTTGCACAGGTTGACGGCTAAATCTTCAGGGCGAATGTGTTCCCCAACGACCATGCCTTCGTAGATTTCGGTGCCGGGTTCGATGAAGAACGTCCCGCGCGTTTGCGCACCCACCATTGCATAGGGTGTAGCGACGCCCGCTTCCCATGCCAGCAAACTGCCGAACTGGCGTCCGGGCAGCGTTCCAACTAACGGTTGGTAACCGAAGAAGAGGCTGTGAACTTGCCCCATGCCACCCGTTGCCGTCATAAAGCGCGACCGGAAACCAAGCAGCCCGCGCGTCGGCACGATGTATTCCAAGAATGTCGTCCCGCGCTCGCTGCGCATATCGACCATACGCCCGTGCCGCGTTCCCATCAGCTCGATGACCGTGCCGGTCATTTCGTCTGCCACTTCGACATGCACTTCCTCGAAGGGTTCGAGCATCTCTTCGGTTTCGGGGTCGCGGCGGTAAATGACTTCCGGCTTGCTGATGTCGAACTCATAGCCTTCGCGCCGCATCGTCTCGATCAAGATGCCCAAATGCAGTTCGCCACGTCCGCTGACGACGAAACGATCTGGTGTTTCGCCATCTTCGACGCGCAGCGCCAAATTGCTCCGCGTCTCGTTATAGAGGCGTTCGCGCAACCGCCGTGATGTTCCCCAACCGGATTTGCCTTCGCGCCCAGTCAATGGCGACGTATTGACGCCAAAGGTCATGCGCACGGTCGGCTCTTCGATGCTGATTGGCGGCAGCGCAACGGCGTTGGCAGGGTCGGTAATCGTATCGCTGATACCAATCACATCTAGCCCGCCGAAAGCGATGATCTCGCCCGCCCTGACTTCTTCGACTTCCTGTTTGGAAAGGTTGTGATACGTGAACAGGTAATCGATATGTCCAGTTGTGCGTTCCCCCGTCGGCGTGATGCGGACGACCTTCATGCCACGTTTCATCGTGCCAGAAAGCAAGCGTCCGACGGCAATTTGCCCCTTGTAGTTGTCGTATTCGATGGTGGTCACGAGCAAGCGCGAGGGCGTATCCATCTCGACGATGGGCGCTGGCACTTTGGCAACGATCACGTCGAATAAGGGCGAGAGATCGTTCTTGAGCGCATCCGGCTGCAAGCCCGATTTGCCTTCCAAGCCAATTGCATAGACGACCGGGAAATCGGCTTGTTCATCGTTCGCGCCGAGTTCCAAAAACAGGTCGAAGGTTGCGTTGAGCGCCGCTTCGGGATTGGCAGCCGGGCGATCCACCTTGTTGATGACGACAATCACGCGCAGCCCGCCGGCGAGTGCCTTGCGCAGTACGAAGCGTGTCTGCGGCATGGGACCCTCAACGGCATCGACCAGCAGCAGCGCGCCATCGACCATATTCAGCACCCGCTCGACCTCACCACCAAAATCGGCGTGTCCGGGCGTATCGACGATGTTGATTTTGACATCTTTGTACGTGATTGCTGTGTTCTTCGACAAAATGGTGATGCCACGTTCACGTTCGAGATCGTTTGAATCCAGAATGAGCGCGCCTGCGCTGTCCGGATTACGAAAGACCTTCGATTGCTTGAGCATTCCATCGACCAATGTCGTCTTGCCGTGATCGACGTGCGCGATAATAGCGATATTGCGAATATCGTCTCGCGTTTGAGTCACTGAGTTTTCCTCGATATTTGTGGATGATCGGAATAATTTTCATTATATCATAGGCGTGTTAAGGCATGTAGGGAAAACTTGAAGGGCGCAAGAAAAAAAGGCTTGCGCTAAAATTGGGCTGTAGGTTATCCAACTTGCGATATTTGGGATATGTGGGATATATGGGAAAACTTTGGGATAAAAATGGGATAAAATCAGTGTTATTGGCACTGATCTTCCTTGGCGTCGCATTAACAGCCTTCGCAATTTACGGATATATCCGTAATTCCTACGAAATCGGACAGAACGTCGCTTATCAAATTCAGTCGCAAAATCGAGCGATTGACCCACAGACTCAGACTGAAGGGCAAATGTTGATGGTAGCCGACATTCAATTGCGCGAATTGGTACGCGACCGTAATGTCATGATGATCATCGGCGGCGTGGGCTTGGTGTTACTTGCGGTTGGGTGGATCGGGCGGGATTGGTTGTCAGGGCAGACTTCGAAGATCGTAACATGACAGTTGAGAAAATGAAAATTTTGTTCATCGGTGGAACGGGACGATCTGGCAGCACCATCTTGGGGCGCGTATTGAACGAAGCCGAGGGCTGTTTCTTTGTTGGCGAACTGGATCGCGTGTGGGGTCAGTTGGTGACACAGCGCAATTGCGTCTGTGGCAAGCCATACAGCGAGTGTGAGGTCTGGGCACCGATCTTCCAGCACGCTTTTGGTGGGGTTCAGGAAGATATCGCCATCAAAATGATGGAATTTCAAAGGCGGCTATCAAAAGAGTTTCTGCAAATGGTCTTTCGCCCTGCTCAGTGGGCGCGACAAGCGTGGGTTCGTGAATACATCGATATGACGGAACGGCTGTATCTGGCTGTCCGCGACGTGACGGGCTGCCGCTTGTTGATCGATTCGAGCAAAGGCGGTTCGTACAATCATTTTCTATCGCGGATTCCCTCGCTCAGCGTGTATTGCCTTCACTTAATGCGCGATCCACGCGGGGTTGTGAATACGTATAACGAGTTTTGGCGTCCTCGAAAGCGGGAGGGCTTCCTGAAAGTGGTTGTGCCGACGCTGCTTGGTTGGGACAAAGCGCAAATTTTGATGGAAGGGTGGGGACGCTTTTTGCGTGGCAGCGCGAAGTATATGCAGATGCGCTATGAAGATTTTGTCGCACAGCCGCAAGCTCATGCGCGCACGATTTTCGATTTTGCCGACGAACCGCAGCTAGCAGCGACCCTGCCCTTCAAGAATGAGCGTATTATCTCGCTCCACTTGGCGCACATCACGGGCGGTAACGCAGGCTCAAATCGCGTCGGTGATATCGAACTGAAACTGAGCGAACGTTACCATACCCGCCTGTCGCGCCGTGATAAATTCGCGGCGGTGGCGCTCACGTTTCCCGTCATGATTCGACATGGCTATCTATTCGGCGCGCGTGAGCCAAAGCGTATGGGTGAGTCTGCTTCGTGAGGAGTGGCGAAGATGCTGGTTTTGTACAGGTTTGGCGCGCCAAACCTGTACCGAATGTGTCCCCGAAATTCTGCACTCCCCTTCGCAAAACAAGGTTGCATTGGCGTGCGAACGTTGTTATAATCTGCCATTGTGGGCGAATTTTTACCCGTATAGAAAAAATTGTTCATCGATAGGAGTTACCTCAAATGCGTAAGTTGCTTCGTTTGTTGCCGGTTGCTTTGCTGGTGTTGGGCGTGTTCGTCGCCAGTCTCGGCGTCGTAGGCGCGCAAGATGATGGGCTGACGTTTGCAATGGTCAGCCATGGCGGCGTCGAGAATCCGTTCTGGATCGTCGTGATCAAGGGCATGGAAGATGCGTGTACGCTGTTGGATGCACAATGCCAATGGCTGGGCGATCCGAATTTCAGCGTTGAAGATATGGCAGGTTATTGGGATGATGCGCTGTCGCTCAATCCAGATGGTGTCGGCACGACGGTCGCCAATGCCGATGTGATCCGCGATGGCGTCGAGAGCGCGGCAGCACAGGGTATTCCGGTGATCGTGTTCAATACCGCTGATCCCGGCGCTGGTACGGATCAGGCACTGCCCACGCTGTTGTACGTTGGCGCGAACGAATTCACGGGTGGACGCAGCAATGCGCAGCGCGCGTTCGCGGACGCCGAAGCGGCAGGCGTGACGATTAATCGCGGCGTCTGCACGATCCAAGAACAAGGTCACAGCGGTCTCGAAGCACGTTGCGCTGGCGTCGAGAGCGTGTTCGATGAGATGGGCGTGACCGTCGAGCGTTTGAACATCACCAACGATCCGTCGGAATCGGCGGGCGTGTTGGCGGATTATTTCGCCGCGAACCCCGACACCAACGCAATTTTCATGTTGGGACCGAACCCGGCGTCGGCGTTGAATCTGTACCTGAACGAATCAGGTCGTCCGGTGGGCGAACTGTTCGCCACGTCGCATGACACGAGCGCCGAAATCTATCAGATGATTCAAGATGGTCGCTTGCTCCAGACTATCGACCAACAGCCATACCTGCAAGGCTTCCAGACCATCATGTGGCTGTACCTGAACAGCCAATTTGAGATGGCACCGGGCGGCGATATCTTCACCGGTCCTGGCGTGATTGATGGCAGCAATGTCGATGCGATCATCGAACTGACGGCAGCAGGCTACCGCTAATCCGCGTTTGAACGTGGTAGGGGCATCGGCGTTGACCGACTGCCCCTATTTTTTTATTCTTGTAGTCTCAATAGGTTTTTTATGACATCATTTGAACCAACCCTGCGGCGCTCCACGAAAGGACAGCCGCTTTATGTCTAATATGGTATCTGCGCGCACAGCGGGGGAAAAACCAAAGCGCGATCTAACCCTTGCGTCCACGCTCCCCAATCTGACACCAACCATCATCCTGCTTCTGCTCGTTGGCGCCTTTAGTTTGCTGATCAGCGAACAGATTGCGACCGGCTGGATCGCCCTGGGTGAACGAGCCAATATCAACCGCCGCGAATTCAATGGGATCGAGATTGCCGCCCTCATTGGTACGGCGCTGTGGGGGCTGTTGGCGCTGGCAACCGCATTTTCGTTCGCGCGCCGACGGCTGACGACGATGAAAATCGTCCTCGCGGATCGGTTGCCCTTGACGACGCCGGGCGCATTTATGGCACTTGCATTTATGGTCGTCGTGGGCGCACTCAGCCTATTCTTGGCAGAGCAGGTGGCGACAGGATGGATTGCGCTGGGTGAGCGCGTCGATATCAGCCGCCGCGATCTGAATTTTATTGAGTGGATGGCGATCTTTGGTGGCGTTTTATGGGGCGTGGTCTTGCTCAGAACGGCGCTCAGCCTATGGTTGCACGATCAGCGCGGTTGGACGTGGACGCAGTGGGTGACGCTGTTTACAGCGGTGATCGGCTTGGGGCTAACCGTATCGGGGTTGTTCGACACACGCGCGTTTGATAACGCTCCGATTACAGAGCGGCTGCCCGAACTGCAACTGTTGGTCTTGCCCGGCATCATGTTGTTTTTATCCTCAATTGCGCTCTATCGTTACTTGGCGCTCGACGCCGACCCCGCCGCCGATCAAACGCTCCGCAATCAACTGGCGAAAATTCCCGGTGCGGGGGCGATCATCGGCTTCATTGCTATTTTTATCTTTTTCTCGCTGGCGACCGATCAATTTCTCGAACCACGTTCGCTGGCGGGTGCCTTGACGACCAACGTCACGCGCGGCGTGGTCGCCATCGGCATCACGATCTTGATGATTTCCGGCGAGTTCGATCTCTCGGTCGGGTCACAGTTGGGCGCAGTTGGACTGATGTTCTTGCTGTGTATGACGGAGGGCATTCTCGGACTGCCGCCCATGTCCGTAATCCCGGCGCTGATGGTCGCGTTCGCCTTCGCCGCGCTGTTAGGGCTGATTAACGGCTATATATTGATACGGACGGGAATACCCTCGTTCATCGTCACGTTGGGGACACTGTTGGCATTCAACGCGCTCCCGCTGGTGATCGTGGCGGAGGGGCGCATCCTCCGCTATGCCGACTATCGTTTGCCGCCGCCAACGATTACCCTGAGCAAGTGGGTGCTGCTGGTGGGCGCGTCGCTGTTGATCGCGGGGACGTTGTATCTCGGTTATCGCGTCGTGCCGCGTTTGTGGGGCGCGTTGCGCGAGAAAATCGCTGGATATCGTGACGATCCCAACGATCTGCGCGATTTCTGGCTGTTCGCCGCTGCGGTACGTCTCGTCGTGACGATTGCCATGTCGGCATTGGTCGTGTTCTTGCTCGGCGCGGCGGTCAGCTACTACTTGGGACTGGAGCAGCCGATCATCGATGTTGATTTCTTCGAGTTGATGAACGGACAGTTGTGGTTCCTGCCCGTCGATGTCAATTTGCGCTCCAGCGTGATTTGGTGGTTCTTGCTCGTGCTGATCTTCCAGTTCATCTTGACACAGACGCCCTACGGCGGTTACAGCTTCGCCGTCGGCGGCAATCCGGGCGCGGCGCGGGCGCAAGGTATCAGCGTCAACCGCGTCAAGGTGACGAACTTCGTGATCTGTTCGCTGTTCGTGGCGTTTGCGGCGATCATGGATGTATCGCGCGTGCAAAACGTCGATTCGACGCGCGGTGACGGCTTGGAATTGGAAGTGATCGCAGCGTCGGTCATCGGCGGCACGCTGCTTTCGGGCGGCTATGGCAGCATCATCGGCGCGTTGTTGGGCGTTTTCATCTTTGGGATGCTGCGCACGGGCTTGGTGTTGATCGGCTTGAATCCACGCATCTTCAACGGCGTAATCGGGATCATCATCATTGTGGCGGTCGTGATCAACACGGGTTTCGGACGAACACGCAAATGAGCGAACAAACGACGCCGCTGGTCGAGATGCGCGGCATCCAAAAGAGTTTTGGCACGGTACAGGCATTGCGCGGGATCGATTTTCGCGTTGGCAAGCAGGAAATTGTTGGCTTATTGGGCGACAACGGCGCGGGTAAATCGACGCTGATCAAAATTTTGACGGGTGTCTACACGCCGACCGAAGGGCAAATCTACTTCGAGGGCGAACCTGTCACTATCGACTCGCCGCATGTCGCGCGTGATCTGGGTATCGAGACGGTCTATCAAGATTTGGCGCTCGTGCCGTTGATGAGCATCGCGCGCAACTTCTGGTTGGGGCGCGAAATTGTCAACCATTACGGACCGCTCCGTATCATGCGCAAACGCGAAATGTCGGAGAAAGCGCGGGTTGCCCTGCGCGAAATTGGCATCAACATTCGCAGCGCCGATGAACCTGTCGGTACGCTGTCCGGCGGCGAACGCCAATCGATTGCGATTGGGCGCGCGGTGCATTTCGGCAAGAAACTGTTGATTTTGGACGAACCCACGTCGGCGCTGTCGGTCAAGCAGACGAACGAAGTTTTGAACTACACGCAAAAGGCGAAAGATGCGGGCATGTCGGTGATTTTCATCACGCACAATATGGCGCACGTCCACCATGTCGCGGATCGCTTTACGATCATTCGCGGCGGGCGCAAGGTGGGCGATTTTTATAAGCACGAGGTCGTTGAAAGTGAAGTCGCGCAGATCGTCATGACGGGCATCGTCCCGGAGCGACTGCGCTTGGCGGAAGTCGAATGATGGGGCGAGGGACGATGCAGACATTCAAACGGATCAGTCGCGCGGTGTTGGTGATCGGCTTGGTGCTGGCATTGGCGGCGTGCGCGCCCGAAAATTTGGACATTACGCCGACACCCACAGCGACCAACACGCCGATCCCGACGCCAACGCGCGCGCCCACCAACACGCCCGATCCGAACGCGGTGGCGGGCGCGGAAGTCACCGAAGCGGCGGCAGTGGTAGCCGACAGCCGCGCAACGCTCGATCTGATCATCGCCGCCGCTCCCGCACGGATCAATGCGGGCGCGATCCAGTGGAATCGTTCGCGGACACCGACGGACATCCAAGAACAAGACGACGGCACGACGGCGAAACTCGAATACACGGAGGCAGGCGGCGGTTTGTCGGAACTGACATTCGGCGTTTTCGAGACGCCCGAAGGCGCGCAGGCTTACTATGATCGCATTCGCGCGCTGCGCACGCTGGAACGCGCGGATGTGCGCGACGATTTCCCGCTGCCGAACGCATGGGGACGCGGGACGTATGGTTCGGAGGCGATCTTCCTGCAAGACTTGATCTTCGTGCGCATCAGTGTGCCGCGCTTCTCCAGCACGACGGGCGATCCGCTGCTGCCGTATGCGCGCCAGATTTTCGGCACGATCCTGCCGGCGGCGTTGGGGACATAGCGCGGGTGGTGGACGATTTCGGCAGCGAATCGATGATGTCGGAACAGCACGCCTATATTGAGGCGGGTTACGCGGTGATGTACTGCCCTAAAGTAGTTGCCAAGACGCAGAGAAAAAGAAAGAATCCATTTTATTTTCTCTGCGTTTCTGTGCGGTGAATAAGTTTTAGCGCAGCCCGAAAATCCCCGCCGTTTTCGTGCGGCTCTCCGCCCACGCTTCGACATCTTTCATGCCGCGAATGCCATTCATGTAGACCGGATGATCCGCCGCCAATGGCAGCGTCACGACACGCCCCGTTACGCCGGACAGGTACGCGCCGAGCGTCGTTTCGAGCGCACGCTGTCCCGCTGATGCGGGCGCAATCGTGGGGCGTTGTTCGCGGATCGCATCGCGGAAGTCCGCCCATAAATTTGTGAACGAGCGCGCAATGTTCTCGCTGTGGGTCGCCAAGTTGGTCAGCGCGTGATCCGTGCGCACCCAATCGCGGGTGCTGTATAGCTCGATAGGCTGATTGAAGCCGCCCGATTGATATTGATTGTAGCGGACGCGGATTTGCCCGTCCGCGCCGCTGGCATCGATGCCGCCGACCCCTTGTCCCCAACCCATGTGGATCGTCGCGTAGCCGGTCGGGAAGGCGATCTGTACCAGCGCCAAATCTTCGATCTCCGGCTGGCGCTGGGCATACGTTGGCGCATCCACGAACGCCATGACTTGCTGTGCGGGCGCGCCGTAGAACCATTCGCAGAGATAGACCGCATGGATCATATCAGTCAGCACGCCACCTCCCGCGTCAAGTTTGTGCCGCCAATCGCCTTTGTACTCCGCTGCGCCGGGATTGTCGATTACGCCCAGAAATTGCATTGCCAGCACGCGCAGATCGCCAATGGTTCCGCCCTCGATAAGCGCCTTCATCTGCTTGAACTCTGGTAAGAAGTGATAATTGTGTACCATGCCGAACGTCAGCCCGGCTGCGTCCGCCGCCGCGATTAACGCTGCCGCGATGGACGGCGCGAGCGCGATGGGCTTCTCGCTCAAGATGTGCTTCCCCGCGCCGATTGCGTCCATTACAATTGCGCGGCGGAACTGCTGTGGCACGGTGACGACGACCGCATCGATATCGGCGCGGTCGAGCAGCGCGCGATGATCGGCGTACAAATCGGCGTCGGAGAGTGCGAACCAGTCTTGCCCGATCTTGCGGCGCGCTTCGGTTACGTCCGCAAGCGCCACGCAGCGCACATCGGGCAGCGACGTGAGTGCGGGGCGGTGTCCATAGCTGACGACGTTGCCACAGCCAATCAAACCCACTCGTAACATTTCAGTCATGACGAAAGCTCCTTAAAAGTAAAATTAAACCGCCAAGACGCCAAGAACGCAAAGGTTTCCTTCGTAGATGCATGTTGAAAATGAGTAGCATCCGTAGCGGGCGTGCCGCTGGCACGCCTCCTACAGATGCTACTGAACATGGGCTTATCCCTATGCTCATGTGTCCTGCGCGTTCCATCATCGTTTTGCGCGGTTCGCGTACACGATCAGCGCGAACGCCGCTGCGATGAAGCCGCCCGCGATACCGAACGCGCTAAAGATGCCAATCTGATCGGCGGTCGAGCCAAGAACTTGTGGCACAATCAAAATCGCCAAGCCGCTGGCGAAGGAAATGCGCGATCCTGCCACATTTGCCATGTTCGGCGCAATTCCCATCACGACCGACAGCGTGAATGGGTACAGATTGGCGACGCCCAAGCCGCAGATGAATAAGCCAACCAAATTCAGGACGGGTGTCTGTGCCAACCAGAACACGGGGAAGCCGACCACAACCATGCCCGCCGCTAACATCAACAGTGGGCGCGTGTCCATACTGCGCGTCAAGCGGCTGCCGATCAAGCGCCCTACGAACATCGCGCCCAAGAACACGCTCATCAGCGTGGAGGCGGCGGCGCGATCCAAGCCGACCACTTTTTCGAGGAAGTCCGCGCCCCAAAAGATCAGACTCCATTCCACCGCGACGCTCAAGAAGGTGACGCCCCAATAGACCCAAAACAAGCGTGGTAACGTTCCATTGATGCGCGGGGTTTTATGGGACTTGGATGTGCGAATGCTCGACTCTGCAATTGGAGTACGGCGCGCGATAGCGAATGCCGCCAGCCACGCCGCCGCCACGATCAACAGCGCCGCGCGCCAACCGATGCCAAGCTGTTCGCTCTGTCCGACGAAAATGGGGGCGAGGGCAGCGCAAAAGACGGCGATTACGTTGGCTTCGGTGAGCGCGAACGCACGCCGTTCGCCGTGATGATCCGCCAGCGTCGCTTGAATCATGACCAGCAGATACGATCCAATCAGCCCCATGACGAACGTTGCCGGAATCGTAATGGCAGGCGACTGACCGAGAACCAGCAGCAGCGCGCCAAATGCCATGCCGCCGCCACCGCCCCAAAAGACGACATTCCGCCCCACGCGCGCCGCCGCTCGATCTCCCGTCAATCCAGCGATGGTCATGCCGACAGCGAACGCGCTGAGATGCAGCCCCGTAACGGTGTAATTCAGCCGGAGTTCTTCGCGCAGGAAGGGCATGAGGGGCCCCAGCGCCGATTGCAGATAGGCGTAGTAACCCAACATCAAATAGGCAAGCCATGTGAAACGGTCGCGCACGAACGGACGCGGCGCGGCGAGTGTTGCCATGTAGACTCCCAAACCAGCTTGTGTGATGAGGTTATTGTACCTGAAGGTACGGTACGCGATGGTTCACGATGGATCGCTGTCACGCGCCGCATGATTCGTGACGCGGGCAACGTTCGCGCCATCCGCGTCCATCAGGTAGATTTCCGGGTTGCCATCGCGCCACGACTCGAACAGGATCTGTGCGCCGTCTGCCGTCCATGTCGGATTCGTGTCCATATAGAGGGAGGTGGTCAAACGGGTGAGCGCGCCCGTCGCTATGTCAAGTAGATAAATCTCGAAATCGCGGCTGTCTTGATCGGATGCCAGCGTCAAGCGCGACCCATCCGGCGACCACGCAGGCGCGAGAAAGCGCGCGCGTCCGCTGAAAGCGACTGGGTGCGCATCGGTGCCATCGGCGTTTATGATGAACACAGCGGCGTTGCCTCGATAGTAGCTGACATAGGCGATCTGCGACCCATCCGGCGACCATGCTGGCGACTGCGATCCGCCCGAAGCGTGGGTGAGCGCGCGGACGTTTTCCCCGTCGTCGTCCATCAAATAGAGTTCCCATTCGCGCGTGCGGTCGGACGCGAACGCGATTTGCGCCCCATCGGGCGACCATGCGGGATCGCTGTCGCGGAAACTGACATTATTCGTTAGTTGGCGCGCGCCCCCATCCAGCGCCATGACATAGATTTCCATGTCACCATCGCGCAGGGACGCGAACGCCAAGCGCAGTCCGTCAGGCGAACGATTTGGCGCGCCGTCCCACGACGGGGTGCGCGTCAGGTTGATCGTCAGTCCGCGCCCAATATCGGAGGCGATAATGTCTTCGCTGCCATAGCGATTGGACAAAAACAGGACGTCGCTCGCGCGCGCGGGTTGAGATGCGCGCCCAATTACGATGGCGCTCCCGCACAGCAATGCGATTCCGAACGGGAGCGCCATGAACACACGAAAGACTCGTTGCAATTATGCTATCCGATTTCGCTCAGGCGCACCGGACGATGCTCGTCCAACGACTTGCGCGCTGCCAGCGCCATTACAACGGGGACGCGCGCATCTTCGCCTGTGACCGGGACGGGGCGGTTGTGCTGTACGGCGTCTGCGAAGGCGCGCATTTCGGTGAGATAGCTCTCAGCATAGCGTTCCAAGAAGAAATTGAGCGGCAGATCGGTATAGATGTTGGTCATGCCGCTGATGATAGCGCGGTTCGGAAAATTGTTCTCGGTGCGGATCGCGCCCGCGCTTCCGAACACCTCGACGCGCTGATCGTAGCCGTAAACGGCTTTGCGGCTGTTGTCAATCGTGCCGATCACACCGTTAGCGAAACGCAGCATCGTCACGGCGGTATCCACGTCGCCTGCCGCGCCAATCGCGGGATCGATCATTACGCCCGCGTTGACATAGATTTCTTCGACTTCCGCACCGATCAGAAACCGCGCCATATCGAAATCGTGGATTGCCATGTCCACGAACAGCCCGCCGGACACGCGCACATACGAAATCGGCGGCGGCGACGGATCGCGGCTGATGATGTGCAGGATGTGCGGTTGCCCGATCTCGCCGGATGCTATCGCTCGGTGGACGCGCTCGAAGTTGGCATCGAAGCGGCGGTTAAAGCCGATTTGCAGCTTGACTCCGGCGGCGCGCACGGCTTCCAGCGCCTCATCGATGCGCGCAAGCTGCGTGTCGATGGGCTTCTCGCAAAAAATGTGTTTGCCCGCGCGCGCCGCCGCGATGATCGCATCGGTGTGGGTATCGGTGGCGGAACAAATCACGACGGCATCCACGTCGCGCCGTCCGACGATTTCGTGATAATCAGGCGTGACGGTACGAATGTTCAGTCGTTCAGCGGTGTCTTGCGCTGCTGGAAGATTTACATCTGCGATAGCGGTCACGCGCGTATGCGAGATGCGGAAGGCGCAATTTTCGGCATGAATTTTGCCGATGCGTCCTGCGCCGATGATGGCAACTCCGATCATCAATTCATCGCTCCAAGTTTAGGCGGGAAAATAATTCCTATTCTACAAGCCTTTTGATGATGAGGGGTGGATCAATCCACGAACCGCGTCGGGCTGCCGGTGGTCAGGGGTTTGGTTGGCGACTGAGTATGAACGTGAAAACAGCGTTACGGTAGAAATAACCGCATATTCCACCGGAGTCGCGCCCCATGAAAATGTTCGTTCGTCTCGCTGTATTGCTCATCCTCTTTTGTTGTGCCGGGAGCAGTCAGGCACAAGCCGATGTTGTTGGTACGACCACTGATCATTTAAACCTGCGTGCGGGTTCGGGGACAAATCACCCCGATATTGGCGGGATTGCGGCGGATGTGCGTCTCGTGGTCGTACCGCACGATTGACGTTCAGGGCATCATCAACAGCACGCTCGGCGGTATTTTGAGCGGCGCAGAGACGGATGCAGCGGCGGCGCTGACGACGGCGCAGGAACAGATCGAC
>Ga0163147_10000008_pt1:227500-247768 | contig 247768 bp, 199 predicted proteins | sample OliLakLV19MP6G1_FD_148597 | JGI IMG/M metagenome (GOLD analysis project Ga0163147, IMG submission 148597) | Freshwater microbial mat bacterial communities from Lake Vanda, McMurdo Dry Valleys, Antarctica- Oligotrophic Lake LV.19.MP6.G1 | ecosystem: Environmental > Aquatic >... | reverse complement strand
AGCAAAGTTGATTTATCGATGATGCATACCCGGAGAAGAATTTTAATTATAAAAAGAGGAATGTCCACTTTTAGGATAAATGATGATATTGAAATGACAGATGCTCCCCAGAAAATGAATTTGACCCTTGTTTACTTGTAATAAAAATAGCGCTCGCCTAACTGCTTTGAAGTGGAGAGGTTTGATTGATTGAGGAGATTTTCATAGATATATTTTAAAAAGGATAAGCTAGAATTGCTTATTATGCTAATAAAATTAGCAACTGGAAATATGCCTTCTGAATAATGCCATTATTTAATAATTAATCAAAGCTGAACAATATTGAATTGGAGGCAGCTTAAAAAATTAGGCTGCCTCATCTATTTTGAGCCTACCCTGCCTTAACTGCTTTACAGTCACCCTCACCACTCCCTCATTCCCCATAAACCACATCCTTTATCGCATATTTAATTTCATACGAACGTGTTTCTTCTTCTGTCTCAAAAATTTTAATTATTGCATAGGTTGCATTTGCAATTTCGGTGCTGTCGCCGAGGTTAATTATTAATGCATCATTATTAATATTGTCCAGACATACATCCAATAAACAATATTTATCGGGATACAATTTGTTTTCCTCCAGTTTTTTTCCGGGAGCATAATATTCCACTTCTAATTTTCGAATGATGCTGCAAAATTCGTTCGGTTGATTTCTGAAGGGTTCAGATTCTGTAATATTAGACGGATCGGAATTGTCTAAAATTTCATTATTATTGGAAGAATATTCCTCTTCCTTTTCATTATTTGGGGTATTTCTGTTGCAACTGAAAAAAACAAAACACAGCAGAAGCATTAAGAGGGAATAAGTTTTTACCATAATCATTTTTTAGATTTGAACGACCATATAACGAAAAATTCGGATACAATTGTGCCGTCTTTTAATTTACCGGTAGATTTTGCTTTAACTGTTACACCTTCACCACTTGAAATAGCCATATCAACTGCATTGAAAATTTCATGTCCATTTTCACAAGTAAAATAAATGCGTTCTGTTGCCTTTTTAATAAAATTACCTTCTACATTTAATACCAACATAGAAACTTTTTTAGATGCTCCCTCAATTGCCATCAATCCTAAAACCCCTGTACTCATTTCAGCTGCCATTGCCTGCGTTGCAAAATAAACACTCTTAAACGGATTTTGAGAAAACCATTTAAATGGTACACTCACCACACTTTTTTCTTGCGACAATTCTCTAACCTGTAATCCCGCCAATAATGCAATAGGCATCTTTTGCAATAAAAATAATTTGAACAGCCATTTATTGATAATGGATTGCCTGAATTTTTCCTGTTTTATATTTATTTTTTTTTCCAACCTATCAAAATTAATCATTGAATTTAATATAACCCCCGCAAGAGAGTTTATGGAAAGTTTAATTCGAAGAAAAAACATCCAATATTACATACCGCCCACCGCCCACCGCCCGCTGCGAATAAAACTGCCACTGCAACCGCCCACTCACTCCCCTCCCTTCAAAAACAAACCCCAATCACCTGAAGCGGTTTCATCAAGCAATCCCTTTTCCAGCATTTCAAGAAAAATACTGCGTTCCATTTTTTTAGCTCCCAAAGTTGCAAGGTGATCATTGTAAACCTGACAATCTATAAGTGTGAATTTTTTTTCTTTCAACGCATTCACCAAAAAAATAAATCCGTATTTACTTGCGTTGCTAACCTTACTAAACATACTTTCACCAAAGAAACAGGAACCTAAACTAACACCGTATAATCCACCAACCAAATTTTCATTTTCGTAAACTTCTACGGAGTGTGCAAGTCCCAACTCAAATAAATTTGTGTAAGCAGCAATAAAATTTTTATCTATCCACGTTTCTCGTTGCCCTTTGCGTTTAACAGTTTTGCAATTTTTAATCACTTTAATAAATTGCTGATCATACCTAACGCTAAAAGTTTGTTTTTTGATAAGCTTTTGCATGCTTTTAGAAACTTTTAATTCCTCAGGAATAAGCACACATCTTGGATCCGGACTGAACCAATAAATTTCTTCCTCTTCAATAAACCATGGAAAAATTCCGGAAGCGTAAGCAAGCATTAGACGCTCAATTGATAAATCACCTCCAATTGCCAACAGGCCATCCTCATTTGCAAACTGTGGATCCGGAAAAAGTAATTTTTCATCTAATTGCCAAACAGGCATAGGAAATTATTCTATTGTAGCATTAATTCCTCGGTCAACGAGCTGCTCTCGCATGGGTTTTAACATTTCACGCATTCCCTGCTGAACGGCATATTTTCCCTTAAAGTGAATAATAAAAGCACATTGTTCCGCTTGTTCAGCGGTATGTTTGCAAATCGCTACAAGACTTTCGATAACCCATTCAAAAGTGTTCACATCATCATTATGTACAACCAATCTCGCACCGGTAATATCACCAATGAATTCGTCAATATCAATTCTTACGTCAGTTAAAATTGCACCCACCGAGTTGTATTTTAATGTAAAGGTACAAGTTTTTTGCCAAACGGAGTTAGGGAGGGTAGGGAGGAGTCGCAGTCTTAGTCTCAGTTGAAAGTCTCAGTCGCAGTCACTTTCATTTTGCTGTTTAATTGTCAATTATCAATTATCAATTGTCAATTTTTTCGGCTGTTCCATTCTCCATTCTCCATTCTCCATTCCTTTTCACGGTGCTATCCGCTTGATCTTCCAATCCCCATTTTCGGTTTTTTCGTAGACTAATCTGTCGTGTAATCTATTGCTTCGGCCTTGCCAAAATTCGAGGGAATCAGGAATGAGTATAAATCCTCCCCAGTTAGCAGGTCTTTTAATATTTCCTGATAGTTGTACCGCTATAAATTTTTGCTCCAGCCATTCCCGGCTTTCAATTTCGCTGCTTTGGGGGGATATGATCGCACCTGCCTGACTTCCGATAGGTCGGGAGTAAAAATAATCGTCACTTTCTTTTTCCGATATTTTTTCAATTATTCCGGTAATCCTAATTTGTCTTTCCATTTTACCCCACCAGAAATTCAGGCAGGCATTCGGGTTTTGAAGAAGATCATGTCCTTTTTTGGAGTTATAATTTGTAAAAAAAATAAATCCATTCCCATTAAATTCCTTTAAAAGTACCACTCTGGAGGAAGGTTTTCCTTCGGCTGAAACTGTCGATAAAACCATTGCATTTGGTTCCGGAATGTCCGCTTTTGCTGCTCCCTCAAACCAGGACGCAAATTGCAGTAGCGGCGACGGATACATGTTTGTGATATCCAATTCGCCGTTTTCGTAATTTTCCCGGAGATGATGTATATTTCCTTCCACTGGTTTCATATTGGTTAAGTTAAGTTAATTTCAGTGCAAATTTTAGCAATTATTCGCTAACAAATCATAACTTGCGTCAATATTCGTTAACTAAATTAATGTCGCTGCACACAAGAAAGTCCCGGTTTTTGATTCCCGTTTTATTGATCTGTTTTTTACAAAATTCAGTATCCGCCCAGAATAATTTAATACAACTTTCAGGTATTATAACGGATGAACAAACAAATATACCTGTATCCTATGCTACAGTAATAGTCGAAAATGAATTCAGAGGGGTAAATGCCACTATGGACGGATTTTTTTCCTTAGTTGTAGCTAAACGGGATACCATTCAATTTACGGCGTTGGGTTATAAACCAAAATATTATGTAGTTCCTGATACGGGTTCAGATAATATTGCATCTATTGCAGTTTTTCTTAAAAAAGATACTATTACTTTGGATTTAGTAGAGATTTATCCCTGGCCAAGTCCGGAAGATTTCAGAGATGCATTTTTGGCATATCAGGAAAACAGACAATATACTGTGGCCCCAATTCCGGGCCTCAAATCTCCGGGCGAAATTGATACTATACCAAAACCGCCTTCACCAATCATGAATCCAATCTCTTTTCTCTACGAGGAGGTGATCAAACCTATTCAATGGCAAAAAAGAAAACGGAATATGCCGGCCCAACTTCCGGAATGGAAATAATTGTGAGTGGTGAGGGGTGAGAATGCTCCGATTGTTACTTAAAGGTTGACCGAATGAATAATGCCCGCCCGGATGCCCCGGTCGGACGGGAGAAATGAGAAATGAGTAATGAGAAATGAGTTGGATCTCTTTAAACCGAAAGTTTTACATCCTGACTAATGACTCCTCACAGCATCTAAATGCTTCAATGATAATTGGATTTCACTCACGCTTCATGCTTCACGCCTTAAGAAAATGCGTTCTCACTTCACTATAACCTTACAACCTCACAGAGTGATAATTATCATCTCAACTTCAAACTTATCTCATGTTTCTTGTGCTAACATCAATACTACTTTTGCAATATAAATTATTTTTATGGCAACTCGAAATATCGTCATATTGGGAGCAGGTTCTGCAGGAACCATGATGGCAAATCACCTCAAACATAAGTTACACGATCATGATTGGAAAATAACAATTATAGATGAGGCAACAACTCATTATTATCAACCGGGATTTTTATTTCTCCCTTTTGGAATTTACGAGGAACATGAAATTCAAAAACCAATAACAAAATTTATTCCACATGGAGTGGAATTTATTTCTTCTCAAATTCAAAAAATAGAGCCGGAAAATAATGTTGTTTTATTGAATAATGACGTTAAAATACCGTATGATATTCTTATAATTGCTTCGGGTTGCAGCATAGCTCCGGAAGAAACGGAAGGTATGAAAGGAAAATTATGGTATAAAGATATTTTTGATTTTTATTCCTTTGAAGGGGCGAAGGCATTACATGATAAATTAAAAAGTTGGGAAGGTGGTAAGTTAGTGGTGCATATTACGGAGATGCCAATAAAATGTCCCGTTGCTCCTTTGGAATTTGTATTTCTTGCAGATGATTATTTTAAACACAAAGGTATGCGCGATGAGGTGGAAATTACCTATGTTACTCCATTGAGCGGTGCATTTACCAAACCCTTTGCCTCCAAAAAACTCGGTCATCTTATCGAAGAAAAGAACATAAAACTAGTAACCGATTTTAATGTAGAGAAAATAGATAATGAATCAAAAAAACTTATCGATTATGGAGGAACTGAAGTTAGTTTTGACCTTTTAGTTACTGTGCCATTAAATAAAGGCGCTGAATTTGTCGGCAGATCAGGTATGGGTGATGAATTGAATTATGTGCCAACCAATAAATTTTCATTGCAATCTTTAATTAAAGAGAATATTTTTGCAATTGGAGATGCTACCAGTTTACCTGCATCAAAGGCGGGCTCAGTTGCGCATTTCGAATCGGAAATACTCACAGAAAATATTCTCCATTATATAAAAGGAGAAGAATTAAAAGCACATTACGACGGACATGCAAACTGTTTTGTGGAAACTGGAAATCACAAAGCATTATTAATTGATTTTAATTACGATCAGGAACCGGTGGATGGGTCGTTTCCATTTCCAGGAATTGGACCAATGTCGCTTATGGAAGAATCAATGCTCAATCACATGGGTAAACTCGGATTTAAATGGATATACTGGAATGTTTTAATGCATGGACGAGCCATTCCTTTTATACATCCACAAATGTCCACAGCAGGAAAACATATTCCCGCACACGAACTATAAATTAATAAACTAATAAATTAATAAATTAATAAATGACATTATGGAAAAGTTAATCAATGGTGCAACAATAAAGGTGAATGATGAAGGTTATCTCACCGATTTTACGCAATGGAATAAAACCATTGCTGAAGAAATAGCAAAACAGGAAGGTGTTGGTACACTGGACACAAAACACTGGGCTGTGATCAGTTTTTTACAGGAACAGCATAAAAATAATACTCCAATAACCATACGCAAAGTTGGTTCAAGCGGAGTAACAGATATCAAAGAATTTTATGCATTATTTCCAAATGGACCTTTAAAAAAAGCCTCCAAAATAGCAGGAATACCAAAACCTGTAAGTTGTATTTAATTCACAGTTAAAATAAATTATATGGAAGATCTACTGATAAAAGACACACCATCCATAAATGGTGTCGACACTAAAGAACCTATTAAAAAAATGTGTTTCATATTGTCAAAAGCAGGTATTGAAAGTGTTTATGCCTGTTTTATAATGGCAAATGGAGCCCGGATGGAAGGAATTGAAGCCGAAATATTTTTTACATTCTTCGGATTGGATGCCGTACATAAAAAACGCTTGGAACATTTACATATTGCAACAGTGGGAAATCCCGGAATGCATATTCCTACTTTTTTAGGTGGGTTGCCTGGTATGGAAAGTTATGCTTCGCGAATGATGAAAAAACAAATGGATGCTATGGATCTTCCAACTATTCACGAATTTTTGGATATTCTTACTGCGTCAGGTGTAACCTTACATGGATGTAAATTAGCAGCCGAAATGTTTAAAATTAACAAAGATGATCTCTACGAAGGTGTGGAAGATATCATTACCATCGGCGATTTTTATCAGAGAGCTGCAGGTGAAGGTACACATATAGTGTTTGTTTAATTTTGAATAAAAGGAAGTTATTAAAGTATATTATATTCTTTAAGAAGTAATATTTTAATGGCTTCCTTTGTTTCGTTTTGTAATAATTTATTTTTGGCTATTGTATGAATTTCTTCTTCCGTTGCATTGGAAGAAATAGTATTGCTGATTTTTTCTACCTCTTCTTTTTCCGGCAATTCAAATAAACTTCCCAACAGACCCAAATCATTGCCCGTTAATATTTTACTATTGCGTACAGAAAATGGCAAGGCATCTACACCAATACCACAGGTATCTTTAGGTTGTGGTAAAAGAAATAAAGATTCGGGTATAACACGACAATAAAAATCTCCGCCCATTCTTGCAACAAGATCCATTTTATGTGGATCCATTCTGCCATTTTCATCTAGAATATCTTCGTTAATATGCATCAATAAAATCTCACTGATAATAATATTTCCTGCGCCTCCGGTTTTTCCTGTATAATAAATATCCTTCACCTTACACTCCATTTGAATTATACTTTCTTTTACACGAAAAGGTTTAACCATTTCTGATGCTATAGGTGTAAGCCCTGATTTAATAAATTCATTTACTCCCTTCGGAAATGGAGAACTTGCAAGACTCATTTGTTGAACAATGGCGTAATTAACGATATTAATCACAACTTCACCTGTTGCCTCAACATTGTCCAAAGTATTTTTTGTGCTATTATCTCTGCCGCTTCGGGCAGGAGAAAAAATTACAGTAGGAGGATTAGATCCCACAGCATTAAAAAAACTGAAAGGTGCAAGATTAGGATTTCCCGCTGCATCCATTGTACTAGCAAATGCAATTGGGCGTGGTGAAACAGAACCTAAAATATATTGATGCATTTTAGGCATCGTAGTTTCTGAAGGATTTATTCTTAACATTAAGATAGTTAGTTATGTACTATTAAATAATTGCAAATTAATAATGATTTATAATTTATTTCAAAGCAGGATATACCTTATTGCTCACCTCTCCAAACCCTATACGAATACCGTTTTTTTCGCACCATGCTTTCATAATAACGGTATCGTAATCGTGTATAAATTTTCTCTCTGTTCCATCGTGCATAATTAATGGTCGTTCGCCACGCCATGTTAGTTCCATCATGCTTCCAAACGAATTTGGTTCATTTCCACTTATTGTTCCTGATGCATAAATATCGGCTGCACGAACATTGCATCCATTGCAAGTTTGGTGTGCCAATTGTTGAGCCATATTCCAATACATATATTTGTAATTGGATCGGCTAACCAGATTCTTCTCCGTAAATTCCGGAGCTATATATACCTCAAGATGGATATCGATATTTTTATCTCCCTCAAACTTTAAATAATCTAAAACTTCCGGAATTTGTTTTTCACTTGGTAAACGAAATGGTTCTAAAGCGTCAAGTGTAACAACCCAAGGTGAAATGGAGGAAGCGAAATTTTTTCCTAAAAATGGCCCTAAAGGAACATATTCCCAACGCTGTATATCACGTGCACTCCAGTCGTTAAAGATCACCATGCCGAAAATAAAATCATCTGCTTCTTCCGTGGTAATAATTTCTGCAAGTGGTTTTCCTTCATGCGTGATAAATGCCATTTCCAATTCAAAATCCAATTGTTTCGTAGGGCCAAACGTAGGATCATCTCCGTCTTTAATTATAGTCTGCCCTTTTGGCCTTCTTATTTCTGTTCCGCTTTTTACTATGGAGGAACACCTACCGTGATATCCAATTGGCATATGTTTCCAATTTGGCAATAATGGATTGTCGGGACGAAACATTTTTCCAATATTGGTTGCATGCTGTTCACTCGAATAAAAATCGGTATAATCACCCGGATTTATTGGAAGTAACATTTCTACTTCCTCCATGGGGATTAGAAATTTTTTGTAAACATCAGTCCTGTTTTTAAGTGAGGTGTTTTCTTCTCTTAATAAAAGTGAAATTGCAAATCGCAATGCCCTCGTTTTGTATTTACCGGTTTTTATTAGATCATTCAAATATTGATTATAAAATACCTTATCATCCAGTAAAAGAGCTCCAAAAAAATCCTCCTTTTGCAATGCATGCAGGTCAAGAATAAAATTGCCTATTGCTACACCAACCCGCGGGTGTTCCTCTTCCTTTCTAAAAATTCCAAAAGGAAGGTTCTGTATTGGAAAATCGCTATTTGCATCTACCGGAACCCAGGACGAAAGTTTTGGGTCGTTTGAATCCACTTCCATATATCTTATTTATTTCACAAAAATACAACAACAGTGGCTTTCACTTCTTAATTTTGAAGGCTTTGGATATTGTTTTATTAATATTGGCTATAATTTTTATGCTTATAGGCATACTCGGAAGTGTTTTACCGATATTGCCCGGACCACCAATTTGTTATGGTGGATTTATGCTATTGCATTTTTCGCGATTTGGAGAATTTTCAACCGAATTTCTGATCATTTGGGCAGTAGTAGTTGTGATCCAGGGAATACTGGAATATTATATCCCATCCTGGGGCACAAAAAAATATGGAGGCACCAAAGCTGGCCAAAGAGGTGCCATGGTAGGAACACTACTTGGAATTTTTATTCCGCCGCAACCTTTGGGTTTAATTATAGGACCCTTTGCCGGAGCTTATTTAGGTGAAATTTTGCACGATAATAAAAATAAAAAAAGGGCGTTGAGAAGTGCCTGGGGAAGTTTTGTGGGATTTTTGGCGGGAACTTTTATAAAAGTTGTAACAGTTATCGTTATGGCAGTTTATTTTATAAGGGAATTTATTTGATGTGTAATAATTCCCACCCATTTTCAAATTTTTTCTCACTCTGCAAGGTGCAATGCGACTCCAAATATTGATAATTTTGCATTGGATTCAGATTCGCGAATTGTTTTGAAAAGGCTTCATAATTAAATAACAGGTATCCGTTTGTTATTGCGGAATCCACCAATTTGTTTAAATAGATATCGTATATTTTTACTGTGGGTTGATAGGCTTTTAGTGCACCATCAATGGAAAAAGTATACACCGTTGATTCCACGGGTAAAGTTGACACAGTTTCTGCAATCGATTTTTCATTTCTGTTCATTGCTATTGTAGCTCTGAATGAGTAAATAAAAAGAGCAAGTTGAAGGCCGCATAACACAGCGGTTATAAATAATATTTTTTTAAATGTTAATTTAATTCTGCTTATTATCTCTAAAAAAATGCCATAATAAAAAATCAATACAAGAGGAAGAGCAAACATTAAATACCTGTCACTTTGATATGCATTTCCTGCCAAAAATATTAAATATATAACTATAGTTAAAAGTGAAATTTTTACTTCCTTTAAAATAAAAAGTTTTTTTCTGAAAAAAATCAAAAATATAGATCCAATAAAAATAAAGGCCGGATGGATAAATATTTGAAACACATAAATAATATTTGGAAATTGATAATGCTGCCAACCATCCAGGTTATTAAAATCCTTTTTAAAGAAATTAAATATCGAATATTGATCTAAAAAATAGAAATAACTAAATGCAGAGGAACTTTCATTTATATCCCAAAAGAAGAAACGGCCTTTCAAAAGGTAGTCAGGCAAACTACCAAGGAGAAAAAATAAGAAAGCAACCGGAAAAAGGGTATACTTTTTTTGTTTCAATATTTCCATCACACAGATAAATGCGGGCATAATTAATATTACAATGGCCGTATAACGCGTCATAACCGCAAATCCACCAAATAAACAGGCGCAGATAAGAGAGGTAACTTTCGCTTTTTGTTGAAATAATAGACTAAAATACAGGGCCATCAACCACAAAAAAATTCCTGTAAGGTCACTCATGCTTATGATACTAAATCTTAAAATATAAGGGGAAAGTGAAAAAAACAGAAAGAGGTAAATATCAATATATTTATCCTTTTTATAGATCATGATAATAATTTCTCTCAATAATAAATAGGAGGCAATTAGGCAGAGTATAGATACAAATTGTAATACAAAAAGTGTATTGGGAATAATTAGGACAAACAAACTACAAATAAAGGGGTACAAACCCGGGAATACGGAATAGGAAGGCAATACACCTGTTTTATAGTAAGCATTAAATTCACGGGTGGTTTTAAGATATTCATAACTGTCTTGTCCGAAATAACCATTAAATGGATAGATCAATATTATAGCTGTCTGAATAATTGCGATTAAAAAAATTGCAATTAAGTAAGGGTGCGAACGAATATAAAAATTAAAGAATCTCATTACTCAATGGAAGGTAAAATTATACCTTCTACCAAAGTAAAACAAACTAAAGTATTTACCTATAATCGCAGATCTTCGTCGTCGCTAAATTCAGGCACATGTTGTTTGAACGATCTTTTAACTTCTTCTTTCTTGATCTGGCGCTGGATGATCAAGTCCGCTAAAATTTCAGGTGCCGATTCCGGTAAATGTTTTGCCAGAAGTGTTTTGGCCCTCTCTTCATCAACATCAATTCTGTAGAGGATTAATATCAGTTTTTCAAAATTGTGATCCATCAGGTAAGAAATAACCTCCATGAGTTTTGTTTTCAAAACTTCTTGGTCGTTTATTTCAAGCATGTTATCCTTGAGCTCAATTTCGCTCATTTCAGCAATGTCGCACATCATGGATTCCATCCAATTTTTGGTTGAGGTCATCTAGTATGTGATTTGTATAATCAACATGGTTAAAATATCATGCCATTTTTTTCCATAACACCAGTTCCAAATAATGCGAAGTCGTATTTTACAGGATCAGCCACATCAAATCGCTTTAAATTTCGAGTTAATTCTTTGGCAGTTTGCCAATCGGTTTGTTTCCTTTCAATGAGGTGTAATTTTCTTGCAATTCGTTCAACATGCACGTCTAGCGGGCATATTAGCTGACTGGGGCGTATCGCATTCCATAATCCAAAATCAACACCTGCATTATCTTTACGCACCATCCAGCGCAAAAACATATTGAGTCTTTTGCATGTGCTTTTTGAAGTTGGGGTTGGGACATGTTTTTTGGTTCTATGTGGAGCAAATTCATCATTAAAAAAAACCTTGTGGAAAGTAATGAGCATATTCTCCACAGTTTCTTCCTTTTCGAAACCGGAAAATATAAATGCCTGCTCCAGTGAATGATGGGTTGAATAAAATTTTTTGAAAAAATGTAGGAAATACAATGTATCTGTATAATTAAAGGTGCGGTGTTTAAAATTTTCAAATCGCTCAAGATCCTTTTCACTATGATTTGATATAAAATCAAAAGGTGCATTATCCATTAAATGTATAAGTTCATTCGCCTTGTTGATGATGGTTTTTCGCTGACCCCAGGCAAGAACAGCCGTCCAAAAACCCATTATTTCAATGTCCTGTAATGTAGAAAATCGATGTGGTACAGATATCGGATCGTTAATTATAAAATTAGACCGGTTATATAATTGAAATTGACGGTCTAAAAATTCTTGTAAGGCTTCATGATTCATTTTTTTCGCCTATTTTGGCTTTGTTGGCGAATCAAACCCCTGCTCAGAATTCTCCATTGCTATCGAATCAAGTGCCTCTGAATTTTGTTTGAATGAATTTGGATTTTGTTTGTGTAATTTCATTGCTCTGAGCGTAAATCGCAAACCGATAATAAGAGAAACAACAGCGCCAATATATAATCCGACGGTTATATTTTGGAAAAGGAAAAAGTCATAAAATCCATGCAATATAGTGGCCATTAAAAATCCTTGGAACAATAATGACTTTTCATTTGCACGATTAAATTTTGCAAGGCCAATATAATAACCCATTATTGCAGCAAAAGTAGCATGTGCCGGCACTGCAGTTACTGCTCTTAATCCCGCTGTACCCCATGCTGCGCCTAAAGTATCAGCGCCGAAAATATACATCAGATTTTCAACGGTAGCAAAACCCATTCCTACCATTACGGCATAAATAATTCCATCGTAAGGTTCGTTAAACGATGGTTTTTTATAGGCGTAATACCTGAGGAAAATATATTTTGAAAACTCTTCACTGGCTGCAATAATAATGAAGGTATAAATTGCTATGGAAATTAAGGAGTTTCCTGTGCTTCCGGGCACAAACATAGGAAGTGCACTTTCAAGTACAATAGCCGGAAGAACACTAAAACAACCTGCAAGAAAACTGCGCAACAAAACACCAAATGGCTCTCTGTCGTGTTTATCTTTTGAATAGAAAAAAATAATGATAGCAGCTGCAGGGCCAATTGCCAGAAAAAATAGTGCGAGAGTATTGAGATTCATGATCGTTAAATAGGGAACAAGAATAAATAAAATTAAACAAATAGTTTAGTTCAAATCAGAATTTTCTGTTATTAAAGATAAAAAAATCTGTTCACACCTTTAATTCAAGGCATTTTCAAGATCCTGAATCAGATCTTCCACATCTTCAACTCCAACACTTAATCTTATTAGGGAGTCAACCAAACCATTCTTTAAACGTTCCTCTTTCGGAATGGAGGCGTGTGTCATACTTGCAGGATGTCCAATTAAACTTTCCACTCCGCCAAGACTTTCCGCAAGTGAAAATAAATGGGTCGACGATAATATTCTTGTTGCCTCTGTAAAATCATCTCCCTTTAAAGTAAAGGAAACCATGGCTCCGAACATACGCATTTGTTTAGCTGCAATTAAATGGTTTGGATGATCAGAAAAACCGGGCCAATAAACCTTTTCTATTTTTGAATGACCACGGAGAAAATGTGCAATTTTTTCGGCATTTTCACAGCTGCGTTGAACACGCAGGTGCAGCGTTTTAATTCCACGCAATATCAAAAAACAATCCTGAGGCCCCGGTACAGCACCCGTTGCATTTTGAATAAAATATAATTGGTCGGCCAAAATTTTATCTTTTACAATAACACAGCCGTGAATTACATCGCTGTGTCCCCCTAAATATTTTGTTGCAGAATGCATAACAATATCAGCACCAAGATCAAGTGGAGTTTGTAAATATGGCGATGCAAAAGTATTATCTACACAAACTAATATATTGTGTGCCTTTGCAATTTTGCAAATAGCTTCAATATCAACGATGCGCAACATTGGATTTGTTGGAGTTTCTATCCAAATCATTTTTGTTGTAGGATTAATAAGCGGAATTATACTTTCCGGATCCGTAAGATCGGCAAAATTAAATTTCATTCCGAAACGTGCATACACTTTTGTAAATGCTCTATAAGTTCCGCCATAAAGATCGTTGGTGGAAATTATTTCATCACCTAGACTAAATAATTTAATTATTCCATCAGTTGCCGCCAATCCACTGGCGAAACAAATTCCAAAATTTCCATTTTCCAATGCCGCCAAATTTTTCTGCAAAGCATCCCTCGTTGGATTTTGTGTCCGGGCATACTCATATCCTTTATGATCACCCGGTGCATTTTGAACATAAGTAGAGGTTTGAAATATAGGAGTCATAATAGCCCCAGTCGATGGATCCGGCTCTATCCCCGCATGTATAACCTTAGTATTAAATTTCATATTTAAAAACAATTTAAAAACCCCTTAATAACATTTTAAAAACAACTTAAAAACCCCTTAAAAAGTATGCACCACCAAACCACTTCTCAATTTGGGTTCAAACCAAGTGCTTTTCGGAGGCATCACATTTCCGGAATCTGCAATATTTATTAATTGTTGAATAGAAACCGGATATAAACTGAATGCGATCTTCATTTCGCCGCTGTTCACTCTTTTTTCGAGTTCCCCTAACCCTCTTATACCGCCCACAAAATCAATTCTTTTATCTGTGCGCTGATCTTTAATAGCAAATATAGGATCTAAAATATGATTTGATAAAATGGTAACATCAAGCACTGCTATCGGATCATTATTATCGTAAGTATTTTCTTTTGCAGTAAGTTTATACCATTCATTTTCTATAAACATTCCGAAATTGTGCAAATTTTCCGGCTTGTAAGTTGAAACACTCCGCTCTACAATAAAATTATTTTCTAATGCTGCAATGATATTTTGTTTAGAATGTCCATTCAGATCAATTATTACCCTGTTGTAATCCATGATCATTAACTGACTTGCCGGGAAAATCACACTCAAAAAGAAATTATATTCCTCCTTCCCGGTATGATTTGGATTTGCATCTCCCATACGTTTTCCAACTTTAGCACTGGAAGCGCTTCGGTGGTGTCCATCAGCGATGTACGTAAACGGAACAGATTGTTGGAATAACTCAACAAGTTCCATTATTTGTTGCTCATTATCTATAACCCAAAATGTATGTTGAATTCCATCCTCCGCCGTAAAATCATTCATAGTAGCATTATTTTCCACTACATTATTGATGATTTTATCAATAGATGCAACATCCGGGTAAGTTAAAAAAACCGGTTCAGGGTGACACTGCAACTCAAACATATGTCTGATACGGTCATTTTCCTTTTCAGGTCTTGTAAACTCGTGTTTTTTGATAATATCATTAAAATAATCCTCAATACTGGAATTAGCCACTAATCCAATTTGCGCATGGCCGTTCATAATCTGGCGATATGCATATAAGCAAGGCGCGCCATCCTGACTAAAGGTTCCATCCGTTTGAAAACGCTTCCAGTTTTCCACTGCCTTAGCATAAACAGCATCGGCATAGTGATCAATATTTTCCGGAAGGTCTATTTCCGGTTTACATACATGTAAAAAACTTACAGCATTACCTGCTGCTTCCGCACGTGCTTCTTCGCTGTTTAAAACGTCATAAGGGCGGCTCGCCACCAATTCTGCCAGTTCCGGTTTAGGTCTCCATCCTTTGAATGGGTTAATGATTGCCATAAATCTAATTTTTTTGCAAAGATAGAAAGTGTTTTGTTTTTGTTTTTGATACACAGGATTTTATAGGTAAAGTATTACAAATGCTTCATCAGGACTAGAGCCAGCCGGAAAAAAACGGAATTTTTGTTAAAAAATAGGTGCGGCTAATTTTGATTATGAAAAAAATTGTATATTTGGGCAATCAAAAAAAAAATATTATGAATAAGATTTACAAAAATTTAACTGGTTCAAAATTAAAGGCATATTCAGCAATGGCCGCTGCTTTGACTGCCGGAACCTCTTCATTGAACGCTGAAGTGGTTTATACTGACATTACTGATGTTACTATCGGTCTTGGAGAAGCTTTCGAGATGGATATCGATGGTGATGGCACTATGGATTTCATCATTGCAGCTTCCAGCTTAACCGGTTCAAACGGAACTTGGTCTTTTGCTTCTGCTTTTGGCAGTGTTGGCTCTTTAGGTATCGGTGGACCCTCTAACCAGGCTATCGGAACTGTTGGACCATACTATCCTTACGGTTCTGCACTTGATGCAGGTGATGAGATCGGACCTGATGGCTCCTTCTTAAGTTATCCAAGTCTTGGAAATGTTGCAGTTGTTGCTTCTAACTTCTACGGTGTTACTTATGGTAATTTCCCTGGTGAAGGTGAAAAATTCCTTGGAGTTAAATTCGCAATTGGAAGTGATATTCACTACGGTTGGGCTCGTTTAGAATCTGATATCGACGAAGTATTCGTTACTATCATGGATTTCGCTTATGAAAATTCTGCTGATGTAGCCATTGAAGCTGGCGCAACAGTTGGAACGGCAGTAGCTGAATTACCTACAGGTTCTGTTAACATCTATAGCTTTGGAAGTTCAGTAAATGTGATCAATAATGTTAATCTTGTTGATGCTACTGTAAGAATTTTCGATCTTACCGGTAAACTGATCACTAGCCAAACTCTTACTAACGGTTCTACTCAAATTGACCTGAGCGCATTTGCTTCCGGAAATTATGTAGTAACAATTGACAGTAATGAAGGTGTTGCCAGCAAAAATGTATATATCAACTAAATACATTAATTTTTATAAAAAAAATGCGAAGTTTTCACTTCGCATTTTTTTTTGCCCGGAACTTTAACCTATTCACCAAGCGACGGAAAACCAAATATTACTTTGCAACCATCAATAGTAAATAGTGTATTTTGAAGTGAAGTAAGTCTATCAGAAATGCTTCAAATTTTTTTTATCTCTATATGTATCTCAGTTGCACTGCTTCCGCATTTTATTTTTATGCCTGTAATCTAAAATTTCGCATAATTGATTTCAGCACTTTTATTGATTATTATTATCAAAAATGCCGATGGTTTAATTGCTCATAAACGGGATTAAAATTCCCATGTATTTACATATAATTTAACTATCAGACGCAAACTACTGACTGGTAGAGCTTTGCAATTCAACATTTTGTGGATGGGTGTTTGTTTTTTCCTTTATTTATTATTTAATTTAAAATCGTATTATTATGAAAAAAATTTTAATTTGTTTGATGGCGCTTGGAGCAACTGGTAGTTGTTTCGCGCAAGCAGTGATGCCCGAATTGGCATTGGAAGAATTTTCGGAAGGATTTTCAGTTCCGATTGGCATCGAAAATTGTGGCGATGAGCGTCTATTTATTGTGGAACAAACCGGTATGATCTGGATTGTGAATGCCGCAGGTATTAAATCTGCCGCTCCCTTTATTGACCTCAGCGATAAAATCCAGTTTGATGGAGCAGAACGTGGATTGCTTGGCTTAGCATTTCATCCTGACTATGCTACTAACGGGTACTTTTATGTAAATTATACAAATGTAGCCGGTAATACAAGAATTTCACGTTTTTCTGTAAGCGATGACAATCCGATGATGGCTGATGCCTCTAGTGAAATGGTGATGATTAAAGTTAAGCAGCCATATGCAAATCATAATGGTGGTTGTTTGCGTTTTGGCCCTGATGGTTATTTATATATTGGTTTAGGCGATGGTGGTGATGCCGGCGATCCAAATCAATTTGCACAGGATCCGGGATCACTGTTAGGTAAATTATTGAGAATTGATGTTAATGGGGCATTACCATATTCAATTCCTGTTTCTAATCCGTTTGTAGGTGTTGAAGGTTATATGCCTGAAATTTATGCATTAGGTCTTCGTAATCCCTGGAGATTTAGTTTTGACAGAACAACTGGTGACCTTTGGTTGGCTGATGTTGGGCAAGATAAATGGGAAGAAATCAATTACAAAAAAGCAGATTTACCCGGTGGTCAAAATTATGGTTGGGATTGTAAAGAAGGATTTAAAAAATTTGAACCTGCAAATTGTGATGTAACGGACCAACTTACACATCCAATTTATGCGTATTCTCATGATATGGGTTGTACTGTAATAGGAGGTTTTGTTTATCGTGGAACAGAATTTCCAAATATGATAGGAAAATATTTTTTCAACGATTATTGCAGTGGCGTTTACAGCACAATTGTAAAGGGAGAAACAGATTGGGTTACGCATCCTCTTTTAACAGAAGGTGCATTTGAATATGTAACGTTTGGGGAAAATTATATGGGTGAATTATATGTTAGCGATGTAATAGGAGGCGAAATTTTAAAAATAATCGACAATTCGGAAATTGTTTTGCGTTTTGCATCTGAAAATTCAAGTGCTAATTTATACCCAAATCCTAATAATGGTGAATTTAGTATCAATTATACGTCACCGGAGGATGGAAATTATATAGTTTCCATTAAAAATATGATGGGCCAACAGATTGTTAGTTCTTCAACTGCAGCTCAAAAAGGAATAAACATGTATGCTTTTACAAATACAGAATTATTACCTGGAAATTATATTATTAATCTTAAAGGAGATTCAGGAACTATTACTGAAATTTTTTCAGTAAGATGATTTTATACATTACAAAATGCCGGGAACAATTGCCCGGCATTTTTTTTATTACCTTAGTTTACTCTGAAAGTATCTATCCCTTTATCTAGAAAATCAATAATCTGTTTTGCAGCAGCAATTCCTGCATTTACATTTGCTTCTTCGGTTTGTGCTCCCATTTTTTTTGAAGGATAAAAAATACGTTTAGGAAATTTCTCTTTAAAATCAGTTTCTTTTTTTGGAATAAAATCTGTAACGTAAGTAATATCTTTTCTTTCTTCCATAAGTTGTAAAAGATCATCCTCATTTACCACATCTAATCGTGCAGTGTTCACAAGCATTCCGTTTTTTGGTAAAAGTTTTAGTAGATGATAATCAATTACACCTTTAGTTTCAGCGGTTGAAGGAATATGTAAGGAAATATATTCACAATGTTCAAATATATCTTCAAAACTATTTGCCGGAGTTACACCGTCAATTTGAAGTGCAAGCCTGTCCATATTTCTTTTATAAGCAAAAACCTCCATGCCAAAACCGCGGCCTATTTGCGCCATGTATCTTCCTATGTTTCCATAACCAATGATTCCCAATTTTTTCCCGCGTAATTCTGTTCCCGAACTTCCGCTAAATTGTTTGCGTGCCATATAAATCATCATTCCGAATGCACATTCTGCAACGGCATTTGCATTTTGTCCGGGAGTATTCATGCAAACAATATTTTTTTCAGATGCTGCAATAAGGTCAAGATTATCGTAGCCCGCTCCCGCCCGAACTGCAATTTTTAAATTTGATGCGGCATTAATTACTTCGCGATCAACAATATCACTACGCACAATAATTGCATCCGCATTTGAACAAGCTTCCGATAACTGTGATTTTTCTGTGTAGTTTTCTAATAATTTCATTTCATGCCCTGCATTAACTATCACGTTTCTTATCAAATCAACTGCGTCTTTCGCAAAAGGTTTTTCCGTTGCCAATAATATTAAACTCATTTTTTTTAAGTATTTAGTAGTTAGTATTTAGTAGTGAGATTTATCGGATTTTAAGCTTAACTTCCTTTAAGGGTTTTGAATTCTTCCATTAGGTCAACTAAATATTGAACACTATCAATTGTTAGTGCATTATATAAGGAAGCGCGCATTCCACCTACACTTCTGTGGCCGGCAAGTCCTATACATTTGTGTTCTTTAGCAAATTGTAAAAATTCCGGTTCCCATTCGCGGTTTTCCATAATGAAATTTACATTCATCCAGCTGCGATCTTCCACTGCTACAGTTCCTTTAAATAACGGATTGCTGTCAATGGCTGCATATAAAAGTTCTGCCTTGGCTTTGTTGCGAGCCTCTATCGTTGCCAAACCTGTTTCTTTTATCCAGCGCAGTGTTAACATTGTAACATAAATAGCAAATACCGGAGGGGTATTAAACATTGATCCTTCCTTTATATGTGTGCGATAATCCATCATGGTCGGAATCTGGCGATTTACTTTTCCGAGCAGGCTCTCTTTAATAATAACTAGTGTAACACCTGCGGGACCAATATTTTTCTGCGCTCCGGCATAAATAAGGTCAAATTGTGTGTAATCCATAGTTCTGGAAAACATATCGCTGCTCATATCCACTATATATGGCACTGGACTAGTGGGATACCCATGGTATTGTGTTCCATAAATAGTATTATTAGAGGTGATGTGAAAGTATTTCAAATCGTTGGGGATAGCGTATCCTTTTGGAATGAAAGTGTAACCCTGGGCTTCAGAAGTGGCAATTTCAGTAACATTTCCGAATAGTTTTGCTTCTTTCTGTGCTTTTTTAGCCCAAGTTCCGGTGTTGGAATAACCTGAGGTTTCATTGGTATCCAGAAGGTTCATTGGCATCATTCCGAATTGAGTGCTTGCACCACCCTGAAGGAATAAAACTTTGTATTCATCGTTCAATCCAGCTAATTCTTTTACCAAAGCAGCTGCTTCATCCATCACTGCCTGAAAATCTTTACTGCGGTGAGAGATTTCTAAAATGGACATTCCGGAACCATTAAACTCAATGGCAGCCGCGGCTGCTTGT